>Ga0169931_10006611_pt1 | contig 17406 bp, 16 predicted proteins | sample Kivu_15m_20L_FD_129675 | JGI IMG/M metagenome (GOLD analysis project Ga0169931, IMG submission 129675) | Freshwater microbial communities from Lake Kivu, Western Province, Rwanda to study Microbial Dark Matter (Phase II) - Kivu_15m_20L... | ecosystem: Environmental > Aquatic > Freshwater > Lake...
CTTCGTGCTGCGATACTCGTAACCTTCGCGCACGCCAAACGCGTGATACAGCAAACTCTGGCTCATCCACCCCCTTTGCCATCATCCCACCTCCTCCGCACTAACTTCCCGGATGAACCGAAAGAGTTCCTGCCCACGTTCAATGAAGAATGGAATGATCAAGAGCCGTGGACCTCGGCGCAACTTTCCAACCTTCTCTCCCTGGAGTCAGTTCATGTTTGGAGCCATGGCAGTGTCGAAGTCTCGTTCCAAGAAACAGGCGATAATGAACTGCTCGGCGGTCATGTCCTCGTGGTAAAATTCGACGATGATGGCTCGACAACAGTCGGGCTCGAAGGCTAAACAGCCGCGAGATCACGGCTAGTGTTTTTCCCTCGCCTTCCAACGCGGCCTTCGGGTAGCCTTTGCGTTATCTTGTCATGGAAACGCCGCTTTCACCCCTCGACTTCGCCCGCCGTGCCCGCCGACTTTATGCTGATCGTGAGGCGGTGGTCGATGGCAGCGTTCGGCTGACGTATCGCGAGTTCTTCGAGCGTTGCGATCGCGGGTCCTCCGCGCTGCAGAAACTCGGTGTGAAGCCCGGCGATCGTGTCGCGACCATCGCGCCGAACACGCATGCGCATCTGGAGGCGTTTTACGCTGTGCCGCAGATCGGTGCGGTCATCGTGCCGATCAATTTCCGCCTCACAGCGGCCGATTTCGCCTACATCCTGAAGCACAGCGGCGCGAAGGTCGTTTGCGTCCATGCGGATTACCTCGACGCGGTGGACTCGATCCGCGATCAGGTGCCCGGCGTGGAGCACTTCATCGCCTTGTCGGGCGAAAAGGCCGGTTGGAGCGGCTACGAGGCCTTGCTGGCCGCTGCGACGACCGATTTCACGCCGGCGGAGATCGTCGAGACGGAGATGATCGCGCTGAATTACACCAGCGGCACCACGGCGAACCCGAAGGGCGTCATGGTCACGCATCGCAACACCGCGCTGAACATCATGGGCCACCTGATGCACACGCGCATCACGGCGGCGGATCGTTACCTATGGGTGCTGCCGATGTTTCACGCGAACGGCTGGTGCTTTGTGTGGACGATCACCGCCGTCGGCGGCCGTCACGTCTGCATCCCGAAGGCCGATCCACGGCTCATCTTTGACACGATCAAACGCGAAAGCGTCACGCTGCTCTGCGCCGCGCCCACGGTGCTCATCAGCATCGCCAATGCCCCTGCGGAGGCCCGCCAGGACGCGCCACGCGGCGTGCGGGTCTTCACCGCCGGCGCTCCGCCTGCCGCAGCCACCATCGAGCGCGTGGAAGGCGAACTCGGCTGGGAAATTACGCACGTTTACGGTCTCACGGAGGTGTCTCCCATCGTCACCATCAGTGAGGTGCGGCCTGAGCACGCGTCTTTGAGTCCGGCGGTGCGTGCTGTGATCAAAGCACGCCAGGGGGTCGAGTATCTCGGCAATGCCGAGGTTCGCGTCGTCGATGACGAAGGCAACGAAGTCGCCCAGGACGGCGCGACGATGGGTGAAATCGTCATTCGCGGCAATGCGGTGATGAAAGGCTACTACAACGACCCCGCCGCCACCGCGAAGGCGATCCGCGAAGGCTGGTTTCACAGCGGCGACGCCGCCGTGGTGCATCCGGACGGCTACATCGAAATCCGCGACCGCTGGAAGGACATCATCATCAGTGGCGGCGAAAACATCTCCTCCGTTGAGGTCGAAGGCGTGCTGCTGCGCCATCCCGCCGTGCAGGAGGCCGCCGTGGTTGGCCTGCCGCACGAAAAATGGGGCGAAACGCCGCAGGCCTTCATCGTCCTGAAGCCTGGCGCTGAAACCACGCCGGAAGCGCTGCGCCTGTTCTGCCGCGAGCACCTGGCGCACTTCAAGGTGCCGCACGGCTTCGAGTTCATCACCGAATTGCCGAAGACCGCGACGGGGAAGATTCAAAAGTACGTCCTGCGCGGCGGACGGGCGAACATCACGAAGCAGTGAACAACATACCCGGAATTACTGCTCCGCTAGCTTCCCATCCCCGACATGCACCGTGCCACCGCGCACGGCGATTTTCTCCCGTGCCTGCTCCACCGGCACATGACGCGGGGTGTTTGCAGGCGAGCCCTGCGGTCGTGCCCAGCGGATGCCGTTTGCGATCACGCGCTGCACCTCGGGATGATGGTAGATCGGATACACCTCGTGACCGGGGCTGAAGTAGAAAATGCGACCGCTGCCGCGGGTCCACGTCGCGCCACTGCGGAAGACCTCGCCGCCTTGAAACCATGAGACGAAAATCAGCTCGTCCGGAGTCGGAATGCCAAACGGCTCACCATACATCTCCGAGTTTTCGATCTCGATGCAGTCGTCGAGGCCCGCGGCGATGGGATGGCCCGGATTGACGACCCAGACGCGTTCCCGCTCGCCCGCCTCACGCCAGCTCAGGGCGCAGCTCGTGCCCATCAGGCGTTTGAAGAGCTTCGACCAGTGCCCGGAGTGCAAAACGATCAGTCCCATGCCCGCCAGCACCCGCTGCTGCACCCTCGTCACCGTTTCATCGAGCACCTGATCATGCGCCGCATGTCCCCACCACAGCAGAACGTCGGTTTCATCCAAGACCGCCTGCGAAACGCCCTGCTCCGGCTCATCGAGGGTGGCCGTGCGGATGATGAAATCCCCATTTTTTCCCAAAACCTCCGCCAGCAGCCCATGGATGCCTTGGGGGTAGATCTGCGCCACCACCGGGTTCTGACGCTCATGGACGAACTCATTCCAGATGGTGACGCGGATGGGGGAAGAAGCCATGGCGGCAGAATGGAGGCTGCGATCAGGCTTTTCAAAGCCAGAACTTCCGGCGCCTACGAAGGGGAGATTTTCCCTGTCTTCCCTCTTGCCAAACCCTGATCTTCCCCGACTATCCCGGCCCTCTTGTCCGGGCACCCTCTGGTGCTGCGGGACGAAAGCCCACCCTGCGTCTCCGGAGCGGAGACATGGCGGTGGTTTCCACCCAACGCTCCCAACCCGTTAAGTTAAATGAACGCAACCGCTACGCTCGCTGACCTGATCGCAGGTTCTTTCCGCGAGCTCTCCGAAGGATCCATTGTCAAAGGCAAGATCCTCGAAATCAAACCGCAAGTCGTCCTCGTGGACATCGGCTACAAGTCCGAAGGGGCCATCCCCGCCAACGAGTTCGAAGATGAAGACATCCAGGTCGGCGACGAAGTCGAAGTCCTCCTCGAGCGTCTCGAAAACGACGAAGGCATGGTCGTGCTCTCCAAGGAGAAGGCCGCCCATCGTCAGAACTGGGAGAAAATTTACGCCGTGTTCAAGGACGGCGGTCTGGTCAAAGGCAAGGTCAAGAGCGTCGTCAAAGGCGGCCTCATGGTCAATGTCGGCGTCGAGGCCTTCCTGCCCGGCAGCCAGATCGACATCATCCCGCCGAAGGATCTCAACGAGTACGTCGGCAAGGTGTACGAATTCAAGATCGTCAAGATCAACGACGAGCGCAAAAACATCGTGCTCTCCCGCCGCGAAGTCATCGAGGCCGAGCGTGCCGAACAGCGCCAGAAGTTCCTCGATGGCGTCACTCCCGGCGACAAAGTCATCGGCGTCGTCAAGAACATCACCGACTTCGGTGCGTTCGTCGATCTCAACGGCATGGACGGTCTCCTCCACATCACCGACATGTCCTGGGGACGCCTCAACCATCCTTCCGAGATGCTTGGCATCGGTCAGAAGATCGAAGTCCAGATCCTCGAGGTCAATCGCGAGAAGGAGCGTGTCTCCCTCGGCCTCAAGCAGCTTCAGAACAACCCGTGGGAAAACATCGAAGGCCGCTACCCCGTGGGCCAGAATGTCCGCGGCAAGGTCACCAAGCTCGTCGCTTACGGTGCGTTCGTGGAAGTGGAAGAAGGCGTCGAAGGCCTCATCCACGTCTCCGAACTCTCCTGGACGAAGCGCATCGCCCGTCCTTCGGATGTTCTCTCCGTCGGTCAGGAAGTCAGCGCCGTCGTTCTTGGCATCAACAAGGAAGAGCGCAAGATCAGCCTTGGCGTGCGCCAGCTCGAAGCCAATCCGTGGGACGACATCGACACCCGTTACCCGATCGGCACGCAGCTCAAGCGTCCGGTGCGCAACCTCACCGCTTACGGTGCGTTCGTGGAGCTGGAAGAAGGCATCGACGGCATGATCCACGTGTCCGACCTCAGCTGGACCCGCAAGATCAACCATCCTTCCGAACTCCTCAAGAAGGGCCAGGAAGTGGACGCCGTCGTTCTCGGCATCGACAAGGCCAACCAGCGCATCAGCCTGGGCATGAAGCAGCTCGACACCGACCCATGGTCCATCATCGACACCCGCTTCAAGGTGGGCGACGTCGTGAAGGGCCGCGTCGCGAAGATCGCCAGCTTCGGCGCCTTCGTGGAACTCGAAGACGACATCGACGGCCTCGTGCACATCTCGCAGATCAGCGAGGACCGCATCGAGAAGGTCAAGGACAAGCTCAATGTGGGCGACGAAGTCGAAGCCCGCGTCATCAAGGTGGACAAGGTGGAGCGCCGCATCGGCCTCTCCATCAAGGCCATGAACTTCAGCGAGGCCGACATCCAGAAGGAAAGCGCCGCGTTCGAAGCTCTCCGCCCCAGCACCGACCTCGTCGGCCTGGAGCAGGCCTTCAAGTTCGCCACCGAAGAATGGCGCCCCGGCGGCCAGTGATTCGCGATCTGCCTCACCACACGATCAACCACGAAGGGACGCCGCGAGGCGTCCCTTCTTTTTTGCGAGCGTTAACGCCGCACATTCTTCTGACACTTTCCCACTAGCAGCGGCAGACGAGGGCGGACATTTTTTGCGGCGATGTCCGGTCACGAAACTTCATCGACTGCTGAAACGCGCCGAGCTTGGCTGCGACGTGGCCTTGCAGCCTTGCCTGCGGTTCTCACCGGTTGCGTGGCCTCGCCCACATCGGCACTCGGCTACTCCGCACGCAAAACACGTGCTCAGTGGGACTATCACAACCGCTTCCTCGCCTCCGGTGCGCGTTTGCGCTTCCGTTCCCACTCCGCACACGGCCGACCCTTCACCGCCGGCATGGAATACGTCTATCGCACGCACAAGCGTGATCCGCGCATCGGTTATGCGGTCAAAGATCTCGCCACCGGCCGCTACCTTGCTGAATTCCAAGCCGATCAGCTTTTCATCGGCGGATCCATGCCCAAACCGGCCGTCGCCGCCGTCCTGCTAGAAAAACGCCGCGGCAACCTCACGCGCGACGAATTCCAGCACATCGTTCATGCGTGTGATCAAAGCATCAACGCCTCCTGGTTTCAGCTCCTCGCCCGCGTCAATCAGGCCGATGAACGCGCCTTCGAGTGGAAATACGACCTCCCGAATGTCGAGATCATCAACAACTGGCAGTCACCGCGTTTCTACGCCGAGTTCTACGAGCGCTGCGTGAACTACCGGCTCGATCATGGCTGCGAACTGCTGCTCGAGGCCATGCGTCGTGATCAGTATGGTCTCGGTCGCTGGGTCATGCCCGCCAGCATCACCTACATCGGCGGCAAGACCGGCAACTACGGCGAGTGGGACCACGAATCGCTCTTCTTTTACCATCGCGGCACGCCCTACGCGATCGTGCTCTACACACGCGGTCACTTCGCCCCAGGAAACCAGCTCGGCTGCATGATGGGCGGCCTTTTTCACGAGTATTGCGCGTGAAGTGCGCAATCACTCCCTGCTCTGCGGCAGCACCTCGACCTCGATCTCGCGTGCTTCGAGAGTGGTGGATGTGACGCGTGGTTCTTCGACCTGCCAATCGCGTGGTTGTACACTTGGCGTCAGTTTTCGCCGCACCGCGTAATACAGCCCCGCCACGGCTGAGAGCCCCAGCCCCACGACCGCCACCACCGCGCCCAGCATGAGCAGCAGCACGATGATCCCGACCGCAATAACCGCCAACACGCCCAGCATCAGCATGGCGGGCCATCCCCGGATTTGAAACGTCCTCGGTCTCATGCGATCACCATGCAGGCTTTGTCCTGCATGACAACTTTTGAAGGTTACTTCACCACCACACCTGGCTCGCCCACTTCCCAGCCAAGGCCGGCGGCGCGGATCGCGACGGCGGTGGCGTTGTCCGGCCACTCGGCGCTGAGCTGGTCTTTGAAGTAAGTCTCCCAGGTGATCCACTTGCCATTGATTTGAGCCTGCATCACCCACCAGCGGGTTTGCGACATCCAGCGGATGTCGCTGTGCTGCCAGGCCACGGTCAGTTTGCCCCCCGGCGTGATTTTGCCCACCACGGGCGCTGGCAGAGCCGATTGACTGAGCCACGGTGAGGCGGGCGGGATCGCATGTGTCGTGTAGGCCCGCTCCTTTGTGTAGGTGCCGATCTTGCCGAGGTCCTTGTGCAGCGAGTCGAAGTTCCAGTGGAAGTGCCCCGGCGTCATTTTCAGGCCGCGCTCGCGCAGCACACTCATCTGGCGCAGAATCTCGCCCGCATTGCGGTCATCGCCGATTTTGGAGGTGTACATGCCCGGCCAGATGTGGCGGCCCTGCGTGTTCTGCTCCAGCCACCAGTCGTAGTAGGTGATGAAGCCGAGCTTGGGCCGGTCAATCGTCCAGTAGAGCTGCGGCGTGAAGTAATCCACCCAGCCCTGCTGCAGCCACTTTTTCGAGTCCGCGCCGAGATCCTCATACGGATCGAGTCCGCCGCCCGTGCCCTCGGGATGATTCGGCCGCCACAGGCCGAAGGGGCTGATGCCGAACTTCACATGGCGTTTGATCGCCTTGATGCCTTCGTAAGTGGCCTGCACGGTCTGGTCCACGTTTTGCCGCCGCCAGGCCGTGAGCTCCAGCGTGCCACCGGCGGCCTTGTAGCGCGCATAAGTGTCGCTGTCGGGAAACTCGATCTTCTTTTTCGCCGAGTCGGTGATCGGATACGGATAAAAGTAATCGTCGATGTGAATGCCATCCACGTCGTAGCGCCGCGTCACGTCAAGCATCACCGCCACGGCCTGCTGCCGCACTTCCGGCACGCCAGGGTTCATCCACCAGTCGATGCTGTATTTCATCGTCCACTCCGGGTGCGCCCGGCGCATGTGCGTGGCGCTCGGCGCGTGCTTTTCACCCGCCAGCGCCCGGTAAGGGTTGAACCACGCATGCAGCTCCATCCCGCGCTTGTGCGCCTCTGCCACCGCAAACTCCAGCGGGTCCCAGCCCGGCGATTTCCCCATCTCCCCGGTCAAAAACGGCGACCACGGCTCAATCTCCGAGGCATACATCGCATCGCCCGCCGGGCGGACCTGGAAGATGAGAGCGTTCAGCCCCACATTCGCTGCCGAATCGATCAGCGTGAGCAACTGCTGCTTCTGCTTTGCCACCGGCAGCCCCGGCTCCGAAGGCCAGTTGATGTTCCGCACCGTCGCGATCCACGACCCGCGCAGCTCACGCGCTGGCGGAGGCACGCTGGTTTGAGCGTGAAGCGTGATGACGAACAGCAGGAAGATCGAAAGCAGGAGTGTCCGTTTGTATTGGGGCCATTCCTGGCCCCTCTGGATTTCAGACGGGGCAGGAATGCCCCGATGACTCAGGCTTCGCCTTTGGCTTGGAAAATTCAGTCGCATGTGCGGCAAGAAAACGCCGCGAGGCCGATGTGTCGCTGAAATTTTCCGCGTCATGTCGTATTCATGCGCTCCATGCACCTCCGCTCACTCTCCAGCCTCGCCGTTATTTTCGTTCTGGCCTCCTGCTCGTCCATGCGATCACCCATCGTTCCCGGCGCAGTGCCCAAAGATCACGGAGCCATCGGCGCGGGCGAAGGCCCGGCGTGGAAGGACGGCTCGCTCTACTTCACCGATGGCAAGCACATCAACCGCCTGGGACCCGACGGCAAAACAACCGTCTTCCGCCACAACGCCTCCAACGGCCTGCTCTTCGACCGCGAAGGCCGCCTCATCGCCTGCGAGTCCGGTTTGCGGCGTGTCACCCGCACCGAGAAAGACGGTCGCATCACCGTGCTGGCGGATCGTTTCGAAGGAAAGCGATTCAACACGCCCAACGACCTCTGCATGGACCCGAAGGGCCGCATCTATTTCACGGATCCAAGGTATGGGTCGCGGGAGGGGATGGAGATAACGGACAAGAACGTCCAGCCTGGAGTGCTCAGCTTACCTGGGGCATTGATGCTACAGCCTCAAATCGTGGCAGATTGGAATCGTTTTCAAGAGAGCGAGAACCGCCGTCTCGGTAAATTAAACTCCGAGTTCAAGTCCATCGACGACTTGCTAACGCACGGTGGGGCGATGAAGCCATTTTATCACTTTATCGAAGGCGTCTATCGCATTGACGCGCCCGGCAAAATCACCCGCGTCCTTTGCGAAGGCGCGGAACGCCCCAACGGCATCCTCATCTCTCCAAACGACCGTTTTCTCTTCATTGCCGACAACAATAACAACAACCACGGTGGATCACGGAAGCTGCTGCGCTACACGCTCGACGAAAACGGCGATGTGAAGCCCGGCACGCGGAAAGTCATCTTCGACTGGAAGGACGGTCGCGGCCCCGATGGCATGAAAATGGATGCCGAGGGCCGCATCTACGTCGCCGCTGGCACGAACAAGGCCACGGACTACGAAACGACACGCTTCAAAGCCGGCTGCTACATCCTTTCGCCCTCCGGCAGGCTCATCGACTTCATCCCGACCTCTCCCGACGAGTGCTGCAACTGCGCCTTTGGCGGCAAAGACGGCAAGACACTCTTCATCACCTCTGGCGGCCATCTGTGGAGCGTGCCGCTGAAGTAGTCCGCGACTCCGGTCGCGGCGACTCACCCCCGATGCACCTCTACCTAAAACCACCGCGAGGGACTCGCGGCCAACTCCTCGCCGTCCTCCTGCTGCCATCGCTGCTCGCCGCCGAGCTGCCGGACATCCAAAGCGTGCCGCCAGATCTTGTCGTGCCCGCTTTGAGCGAAAGCACGCCCGCCGCAGGCAAACGCGTCCGTCACGGGCTCAACATCCTCTACCTGCCCACCGATTGGAAGGCGGATACGAAGTGGCCCGTCATCGTCGAGCTCGCCGGAAACGGCGGCTACAAGAACAAGTATGGCGATGTCAGCACCGGCCTGCCCGAAGGCAGCAACCTCGGCTACGGTCTCTCCGGCGGAAAAGGCTGCATTTGGCTCTGCGTGCCCTATTTGAATGCCAAAGGCGATCAAATCGCCATCACCTGGTGGGGTGACAAACCATCCTACGACCCGCAACCGACTCTGAAAAACCTGCGCGAGACCGTGAAAAGTGTCTGCCGCGATTTCAGCGGCGATGAATCAAAGATCGTGCTCGCCGGCTTCTCACGCGGAGCCATCGCCTGCAACTACCTCGGCCTCCACGACGACGAAACCGCCAAACTGTGGTGTGCTTTTTTTGCCTACAGCCACTACGACGGTGTCCACAAGTGGCCCTATCCCGGCTCCGATCGCGAATCCGCCCTCACCCGCCTCAATCGCCTCGGCAGCCGCCCCCAGTTCATCTGCGGCGAAGGCGCGAATACTCAGCAAACCGAAAACTACCTCCGCCCACTCGTCCCTCAGGCCGATCTGACCTTCCTCGGCACCGGCTTCCGCAATCACAACGACGCCTGGACGCTGCGGCCCAGTCCGGCGCGTGACAAAGCCCGCGAGTGGTTGAAACGGGTCACTCAAGAGTAGCTGTTGTAACTTCAGAACTCCTGATCCCGGTGGAAAACCGGTGAACTCACGAACGCTTCAGTCCTACTCGTCCTCCTACTCCTACTCGTCCTCGAAAGGCACCGCAGGGTCAAAGTGGGATCATTCGTTTTCCATGCACTCCATCGAGCATGGCGGGTCTGGCGTACGGGATCAGGATGTCTGAACTTTCGCATTCATTCGTCCGCCGGAGCAGAGAGGGCCAGCGCCTGCCGCCGCCATGAATCCAAAACTCGCGTCATCAGCATTCAGGATTCGCACCGTTCCATTTCACAAAGAGTCATGGTGCAGAACCCGTTCTGGGAGACGGCCTACGGCTTGCCTTTCATTAAACTGTTCACTAGAACAGTTATGTGGCTTCCATCTATCAGACCCGCCGCCCCCGAGCCTCCCCACTTTGGCAGGTCGTTCACACCGCCTGGGATGACTTCCTCACCAGCTACGAGAAACGCCACCGCCCCGCCATGGGGCCGCTCCGCACGGAATCCGTCGCCGCCGTCCAGGCCTACTACCGCTGTGGCGACCTCACCACCGGCTTCACCCGCTACCAGTGCCCCGATTGTGGCCACGAGCGCCTGCTCGCCTTCACCTGCAAAGCCCGCCACATCTGTCCCGCCTGTCATCAGCGGCGCACCCGCCAGACCGCCGAATGGATCGCCACCCGCGTCTGCCACCCCGTCCCGCACCGCCAGTTCGTCTTCACCATCCCCAAAGTCCTGCGCAGCATCTTCCGCAAGCGCCGTCGCCTCCTCACCCACCTCTTCCAGACCGCCACCGACTGCCTGCGCGACCACTTCCGCACCCGCCTCGATTTACCCAAAGGCCGCCTCGCCGCCGCTGCCGCCCTGCACACCTTTGGCGACTACCTCGTCTTTCATCCCCACCTCCACATCCTCGCCGCCGACGGCCTCTTCGATGCAGAACGCCGTTTCCACTGCATGCCAGTAGAGGACCTCGCCCCGCTCACCGACCTCTTCCGCGCCCGCTTCCTCCACGCCCTGCAGAGCGCCAAACTCATCAGCCAAACAAAGCTCGCCGACCTCCTCTCCTGGAAAAACAGCGGCTTCCACGTTCATGCCGACCCAGCCCCCGTCGGCCCGCGCGACCTCAAAGGCCGCCAGCGCCTGGCTGAATACTTGTTACGCGCCCCCTTTTCCCTCCAGAAAATCCATTGGAACCCCGCCACCATTCTTCGCTAAAGCTACGAATGGCGGGCCCAATCTTCGCTTTCACTGGGAAGCTTCGAATGACAAGCCATCGGAAGGCTCACGGACGAGGAGGATGCGCTTCGTGGCCTTTGATGTAGAAGGGGGGGCGAAGAAGGGTTGCTCATGCAGGAGGGGTATCACAACTTGATCGCATGTTTTACGCCTACATTCTCCGTTCTGAGCAGAACCCTGAACGCCTCTATTATGGGTACTCGTCGGATCTGAAAAAGCGCCTCAACGTCCACAATCAGGGTGGAAATCAATCGACCAGAACCGGCGCGCCTTGGACTCTGGCGTGGTATGGTGGGTTCGAATCCGAAAGCGCAGCCATCGATTTTGAACGCTATCTCAAGACGGCATCTGGAAAAGCCTTCGCCCGCAAGAGACTTTTGCGCACATGATCTTCCCAGTCTGCCCTGCCATTCGTAGCCTTTGCGAAGAATGGACCTGCCGCTCATAGCGTCAGCGAAACTTGGCCTGCCATTCGTAGCTTTAGCGAAGAATGGATTCCTGCTGATGCCGAAGAAATCAGCTTCCACTGGCAAGACGCCCACCAGAGCAACGAATCCCACTGGAAGCCCAGAGAGGTCCCTCTCGATGACGACCGCATCCTCGTCCTCGATGCAGATTGAACCCGGCTGAACCAAACAGCCTTGATCAGCCCCACAAAAACCGCTGCCAAAATAGATCTTGGCACAGCGGGCAGGAAAGCTATTCTCGCGAGCGTTGAGAATGTGACATGGATCTCGCCTCAGCCATCCTCCAGCGTCCCAAACCAGGCGTGAAACAGCCCGAGGCAGCCCCTATTCGTCATTCCACAATCGGATTTCGTCATTTACCCGCCCCTCTCTCCCCCCAGACCCCCTCACACCCCGTCTCCGCTCCACGTCCAGGGCCAACCCGACCCGGCCCTCTCAAAAGCAATTTCCTAGCAGACCTCCATGGAAACCATCGTTCAAATCTGCCAGATCATCGTCGGTTGCGGCCTGCTCAATGTCTGGCTGCTCCGCTTCAACAAAGCCACTGCTTACCGCGGATCTTCGGCGGCCAACATGCGCGAGGAGTTCGCCGCTTACAGGCTCCCCGCTTGGTCGTGTTACCTCGTCGGGTTTCTCAAAGTCACTTCGGCTTTCGCCCTGCTGGCCGGATTGATTTACCCGGCGCTGGTTTTCCCGGCCGCGGCCATCGTTGCCGTGCTCATGGCCGGCGCCGTGGCCATGCACGTCAAAGTCGGCGATCCCCTGAAGAAATCATTGCCGGCTCTCGGTGTTTTGCTGCTCTGCGTGGTGATTTTGGTCGGACGCGCCGGTTACTGATACTCGACGAGGCGGAAAAACGCTTTCGGACGTCCCGCCAAGGGATCGGTCATATTTATCTCTCCACCGTGACCATCGATAAAGGTGTTCGACTCGACCCCGGTCCACTCGCCGGACCCAAGATCCGTGCAGACCTGCAGGTCAGACCCCCTCACACCCCGTCTCCGCTCCACGTCCAGGGCCAACCCGACCCGGCCCTCTCAAAAGCAATTTCCTAGCAGATGTTGGGGGCTTTGGGGGTTGGCGCGGCGATTCATGCGGGCCAAAATTTGGTCACCAAGGGGTTGTTGAAATCAAAGCGGGGGCAGCGTGTGCTGGCATCCATCGCGCAAGCCGGGCATCGTGATGCCAAACAAGGAAAGGTGCTGCATCCCATGCTGCAACGCAGCGCGGATGTGCTACTGGGGCCGGAATACAGCCACCTTTACAAGGCAGGCGGTGAAAGCACGCGGGTGCAGCGTTTGATTGCGTCGGCGCGGGCGCGGATGCCGGGGAATGACGAGGCGGGTCAGGTGTCCCGCATCATCGCGGGGCCGCGCAGCAAGCACATGGACGCTTTGATGAAAAAGCTGCCGAGGGTGTCCTCGAAGGAGGCGGCAACACCGAAAAGCAAATGGCTGGGCCGAGCGGCAGCGGCGGTGACTGGAGCAGGGTCCGCTTTGGTGGAGCCCGTGATGCCATTGATCAACGGCGGCCGGGCTTTGCTTGCGAAACATCCGTGGGGGGATGCGTTGATTCGTAAAGCTGGCATGGCGGGGTTGAAGGGTCAAAAAGCCAGCGGAGTATCGCGGGCGGTGACGGATTTGCTGGGATCACCCATGCTGTCACAGACCCAGAACGCGGTGTATCACGGACTCAAGCCGTTCCGCGCCGCGGCGAGCAAGTTTGGCGCAGGTGAGGGGCAGAAGGATGATGCCGCAGGCAAGCAGCGCTTCGCGCCAGGGGAATTTGTGACGGCGTTGCATCGGGTGGATCGCTTGATGGAGTTTGCGCTGTTAAAAAGTGGCTACCTGGTCGAGCGTCCACTGCTGCGCGGTGGTGGCGTTGGTTGGAACAAGCATGGGTCTGGCAAAGACAGGCCGGTGAGGTTGTTTCGTCCGGTGAATGAAGCGGACATGCCGCGCACAGCGGTAGAAGCCGCCAAACGGAAGTTCAATCCTGCGACGGATGTGCATCTTGATTATGTTCGGAGTGGGCGGAGGTTGCGGGAGGTGGATGTGATGTCTGCTCCGCAAGGTAGTTCCATGATTCGTTCGGGCAGGGCTTTGAAAACGGTGACGGAGCCGGTGTTGCAGAACGCGGACAAGCGCAACCGGCTCATCAAAACCACGGCGAATGCGTATGGGCATGCGTCTGTGCCTTCCGAAAAACTGGCGCGTCATTATGCGGGCATGGGGTTTGTTGATCGCAAAGATAAAATGGTTGAGCGAACGTGGCGTAAGCATGGCATCACGGCGAAGCAGGCGGAGGCCATGTATAAAGATGCAATTCCGATGGTGAGACTTCCGCGACGTTGATCCATAGGTGCTCTGGCGGTTCCGGGTAATAGAGCCGGAAGTTTGGGCAGAGCTGGATCTGTGGCACTGCGGGGATGTTGGTGATGTAGGTGTGATAACCGTTGTTTTCCATCCGCAGGAAATGCAGGCAGTCGGAGGAGGGGCGGTGCGTGCTGGAGATATGCACCGCCGGATGCGTGATGTGCTGGGAGCAATACCGGACCAATGCGTCGGTGCCACAGACGAGTTCCTCGGCTACGAGATTGAATGCCGGATCGTCAAAAACAAGGGAGCCGTGCAGTTCATAGGGGTAGAGAATGTAGTCGATTGCCAGGGCTTTGCGGAGGTGGGGCGGAACGTGGCAGGCAGGAAGTTTCATGGTGGGGTAAAGTAGTTGGTTTGGTAAAAAGGGCAAAAAAACACCCGGCTCCGTGTGACGGGAGCCGGGTGCCTCAACCATGTGCGCTATCAGCGCCTCGGTTTCTCAAGCCGGGCAGTCTGCGCGGGGTGTCAAGCCCGCCTTTCTGTGGGAATGACGAATGACGAATGAGGAATGCCGAATGAATGGGTCAGGCGGCGATTTTGTCTTTTTTGCTGCGCTTGGCTTTGGGTTGGGGCTGCTCGGCGGGGAGGTCGTCCTGCGGCTGGGCCTTGGCGGTGAGGGTGGTGCGCAGGGCGGCGGTGATGTCGTCGAGGCGGACGAGGAGGTGGTTGAGCTGCTCCACATCGCACTGGTGGGCGGCGCCGGCGTTGAGGGCGTCTTCCATTTCGTCGAGGCAGGAGGCGAGGACGGTGGGACCGTCTTCGTTGTAGGCCTCCATGCCCTCGGTGGCATCGGCCACGGCGGCGGCGATTTCCTCGTGAGTGACAGACCCCCTCACACCCCGTCTCCGCTCCACGTCCAGGGCCAACCCGACCCGGCCCTCTCAAAAGCAATTTCCTAGCAGACACCGCCCGGACTCGAACGGCATCCTGTCGACCTACATGGCCAGCGACGGCAACTACAGCGACATCCTTCACATGCCTGGCGGAGGCTGCGCACTGCCCATCAACCGCGACAACATCGACCAGAAACTCAACACGCTTCAGATGAACGGGCGCGAGACGTTCAAACAGGCCGTCACCTCGATGATGCGCGCCTCGCAGGTCGTTCTCGAACGCTGCGGCCTCTCCGCCCACGACATCAAATGCGTCATTCCCCACCAGGCCAACATCCGCATCATCGAAGCCATGGCCGATCGCATGGATGTCCCCATGGAGAAATTCCACATCAATCTGGACAAATACGGCAACACCTCGGCGGCCGCAGTCGCCATCGCACTCGACGAGGCCGCGCGCACGGGCCGTTTCGAGCGGGGCGACCTCATTCTCCTCGTCGTCTTCGGCGGCGGCCTCACCTACGCCAGCTCGGTGATCGAGTGGTGATTCCGGCGGCCACCGCGCCACCGCGCGCGTAGATTCTCCATGCCCGCCGATTCGACAGCCGATACCGCCCACGAGGCGGATGCCTTTCTCGCCGCCATTGCCGCCGAGAAGAACCTGGCGATCTCCGATTCACGCCGCCTCACCGTGTCGGAGGAGATCAAAGCCACTGGCACATGGACTCCCACCTTCGAGGAACTCGAGCACGGCGCCCGCATGGCTTGGCGCAACAACGCCCGCTGCATCAGCCGACTCTTCTGGCCCTCGCTCCGCGTGCGCGACCGACGACACCTCACCGAACCGGAGGACATCCACCGCGAACTCCTCGAGCATCTCGCCCTCGCGACCAACGGCGGAAAAATCCAACCCCTCATCACCATCTTCGCTCCCGCCTCGAGATCGAAACCCTACTCGCGCATCTGGAACCACCAACTGCTCGGCTATGCGGGCTACGAACAACCGGACGGCACCATCCTCGGCGATCCCAAAAACCTCGCATTCACCCGCGAGGCCCAAGCCCTCGGATGGCGCGGCGACGGAACCGCCTTCGACCTCCTGCCCCTTGTCATTCAAAAATCCGGCAACCCGCCGATGCTCTTCCCTCCTCCCTCGGCGGCCGCTTTGGAAGTGCCGCTCACCCATCCCGCACTGCCGTGGTTTTCCGATCTCGGCCTCAAGTGGTATGCCGTGCCGATCCTCTCGGACATGCGCCTGCGCATCGGCGGCATCGACTTTTGCGCGGCCCCGTTCAACGGCTGGTATATGGGCACCGAGATCGGCTCCCGCGATCTGGGTGACACCGCCCGCTACAACATGCTGCCTGCCATCGCCGCCTCCATGGGCCTCGACACATCGAAACCCTCCACCCTCTGGCGCGACCGCGCGCTGGTGGAACTCAACACCGCCGTCCTCCACTCCTTCGAACTCGCCGGCGCGCGCATCGTGGACCACCACCGCGCCTCCTCGGAGTTCATGGAATTCACCGCCCGCGAACAAAAAGCCGGGCGCGCCGTCTCGGCGGACTGGAGCTGGATTGTTCCTCCCATGTCGGGTTCGGCCACCCCTGTCTTCCACACGCTTTGGAAGGACCTCTCGCTCCTGCCGGACTACCTCCAGCAGCCAAAGGCCTGGATCGAATTCTAACGCGCCGCCGCCTACGTGACAGACCCCCTCACACCCCGTCTCCGCTCCACGTCCAGGGCCAACTCGACCCGGCCTCCTCAAAAGCAATTTCCTAGCAGAAAATTTCCTAGCAGACGAACGCGTGCCTTTCGACTACATCCCCAAGGCCCAGGCGGCCGCCTGCGAGCCACGCCTGCGAAACGGCGACATCATCGGCATCGTCACCCATCGCGATCATGTCTTCTGCTCGCACGTGGGCCTGGCGCCGTTCTGCTTAACGATGGTCGTGATGTTTGCATGTCTTCTGCTCGCACGTGGGCCTGGCCCTCCAGATGCAGGACGGCCGCTGCCACTTCATGCACGCCTCTTTGACCGGGAAGAAGGTCCTCATCGACAAACCGCTTCACGATTACCTCGCCAGCATCAAGGCGCACGCCGGCTTCGTCGTGGCGAGACCCGTTTGAAACAGGCATGAGTGACTATTGGCAGCATTTCTGGGTGAGTTTTCTGGTCATGGCTGCCGGTTTGTTTTGCATCGTGTCGGCCTGGCGTGACTCGAACTGGTTCTTTAACACAGCGAAGGCGGCGTTTTGGGTGCAACTCCTCGGGAGGGACGGTGCGAGATGGTTTTATGCCGGCCTCGGTGCCTTTTTGTTCCTGGTTGCGTTCGTCACATGGTTCTTTTCTTGATGGTGACTTGGAGTGCGCCAGGCCTGGAGGCCCGGCGCAGTCCAGGACGCTGTCGCGAGTCTTCACCAGCTGGTGCCTCTGCTCTCCGCCTCCGCCTCCGACTCCGACTCCGACTCCGACTCTGCCTCCGACTCTGCCTCCGACTCTGCCTCCGACTCTGCCTCCGACTCTGCCTCCGACTCTGCCTCCGACTCTGCCTCCGACTCCGGCTCGGGCGCTTGGGAGGCAGAGGCGGAGTCGGAGGCGGAGAGGGACTACCATCCGACCTCTGACCTCCGCCGTGCTAACTTTCTTTTTGAGACAGACCCCCTCACACCCCGTCTCCACTCCACGCCCAGGGCCAACTCGACCCGGCCTCCTCAAAAGCAATTTCCTAGCAGACAGATCGCTGACTCGGCTTCGAATGGCGCGATGAGACGGCTGAAAACCTCCAGGCGC
>Ga0169931_10006612_pt1 | contig 17403 bp, 24 predicted proteins | sample Kivu_15m_20L_FD_129675 | JGI IMG/M metagenome (GOLD analysis project Ga0169931, IMG submission 129675) | Freshwater microbial communities from Lake Kivu, Western Province, Rwanda to study Microbial Dark Matter (Phase II) - Kivu_15m_20L... | ecosystem: Environmental > Aquatic > Freshwater > Lake...
CATTCGTTGTTACAGTCATTGTAGTTTTGTGAAGAACTGTTACATAATTATATAGGAAAAATAAAGAGGGGTCAAGCCCCTCTTTGTTCGGATATCATAACTTAAGTATAAATGCTTACTATTTGCCTTCCCAACCAGGGGGAATACGACCAAAATATGGATCATATTCAAATAAAGAATTCCAATCAGATACATCAGATGCTTGATTTTTCCAAAAGTGCCAAAGACCATCATGACTACTACGATGAAATACATCTACGTGAATATCATGAATATCAGATCCTAGATCTATTTTGTATAAGAACAAAGGAATAGCAAAAGTATTACCTGAGTTATAAATTAAATCATCCGCAACTGCTCTAGGTTTAACACCCTGATCAAGTTTATACTTATCGTCACGACAATGAAGATTAATTAATTTTTGAGCATGATGTCTTGTAATTAAATAACAAGCTGTAGAGAAATCATTCACAAATCTGCGATGCATCTGAAGGTGAACTTGTGCTGGATTAATGATTGCTAACTGAACGACATCATAATCGTAGGGAACTTTGGAGTAAAAATCTTTCCAACTAAATCCCCAATGAGATACTGTACTGATATCACAATCATCTTCCATAATTAAAGCACATGGTGATTCTGAAGTTTCTAACCAATGTTTCAGTGCTTTAAGATGTGAAGTCACACATCCAACTTCACCAGAAGTCATATTATCTGGATATCGACCTTTTAGAATATCACCTAGGTCCCTATCATTTCTACCATCATAAGCAGAAATACGTGTATAATTTTCTATTTGCCAATACTTAAATTGGTCTTCTATAAACTGTGCTCTTTCTGGTTTTTCATCCAAATTAATATAATAAATTGGAGGAAGACCTTTAAGTTTGTATGTTGCTTTATTTTTATCCATTTCAAGTATGATCGAAACACTTAATTCCTAATTTTTTTAAATGAGAAGTATATAAAGATCTTTCTTTTTGCTTTTGTACTATTCCTTCCATACCCTCATAAAACCACATTCTTTCATGCCACTCAATGTACATTTCTTTAATATTTTTACAATAATCAGATTCTATTATTCTAGGTAAAACAACAAATTCTGCCCCCTCAATATCACATTTAATATAGATTTCTGCCTCTTGATCATTTTCACATATATTCTTTAAAATATCATCAACATCAATACATTCAACTTCAACTTGTTCACTATCAAAAATAATACGATTTCCAATATCCATATGAGGATTAAAATCTAAAACATTTCCTCCCGTAGTCATATTTTCAAGATATTCTGTTTTTGATTCATCTTTCCAACAACCCTTATGCGAATTGAAGATTACAAAACCATTTTCATGCATAATTGCTTTTTGTTGGAGACTAAACTTTTTATAGTTGCCCTTTATATTTTCTGCGTTTTTTTCAGCGACTTCATATACAAAAGTATTTGGTTCATAAGATTGAACTACCCATTCCTTATCAATATTCAATTTTTCAGTAAACTCAACTAGTCCCTCTAGTTTATGAGCGCCAAAATCTAAAAAATATTTCATTAGATAAAATCTCCTATGATTTGATTAAAAATTTCTGCTTTTACTTTAAGAGGATCTTCTTTACTTTTCCAACTAGATTGAGTATGCCAGTTTGTTCCAGCACGATAATGTAGAAACTTTCCACCCAGATGTAGTTCAAAGTTATACCCATCCTCAGGTTTACACCACATATCAGATGTTAGCAATACTGGAATTTCAACTCCATTATATTCAGTAGGGTACTCTGGAAAATCTTCTCCATCTGTTCCACTATCATTAATTCTTTTAAATTCAATATTGTATTTTTTAAAATAAGGATGAAGATGACCGCCAATATCAGTGAGTTGTCCCTCTACATTACCATCTGAAAAATTAAGATCTGAATCAATCGATGTAATCTTTTCCATATCAAAAAACATAAGACCATTCCAAATGTATCTTACGTGACCTCTTACTTGTAGATGTCCAGCAATAATTTCATTCTTCATATATTCTTCTAGACAAAAATCGTCCAGTAAGAACATATCAGAGTCGCAAAAAAGAATCAAATCATTTGGATGATTTTTCTTAATAATCGTATCATAAGTCCACTGAATAGTTTCTGTGGCGTGGCGAGCACCTGCTAACGGATTATCAAACTTCTTTTCGTCACTTTGAGATTTTCTATAATAATGAATAGAGTTATCTTTACAAACTTGCTCAAAATCTTTTGTGATTTGTTCATCCATCGAATCATCGACAACATGAAACTGATAATCATCTTTCAAAAACTTTTTAAATAACTTATCCTGTATCTCTACAAAATCTGGTCGGTTGACTACTGTTGTAAAAATTTGAATACTCATAATTGTGCTCCAATCCAATCTTCAAGTTTCATCTTTGGTTCCCAACCAAATATTTTTTTAATCTTAGTAATATTCGCAAGACTAGTTCTAGCTTCACCATGTCTTGGTGGAATATTTATTATATCATTAGAAATCTGTCTAGCAATCTGAGAAATAGAATAATTTGTTCCGGTTCCTACATTATAAATTTGTCCATAAGATTCATAATCTGAATTAGAAATCGCCGCCATAATATTAGCATTTGCTACATCTCCGACATATACAAAATCTCTTCTCTGATGTCCATTACCAACAATAGTCAATGATTCACCTGCTGCTCTCTGACGAAGAAAAATGCCAATCACAGGAGCATATTGACCTTTACGTGGAGCTCTTTCACCATAAACATTAAAATATCTAAAGATAACAGTTGGAAGTCCAAAAAGACTAGTATACATTTTACACAGTTCCTCACCTGCTACTTTAGAGACAGAATATGGATTCAAACAATCATTATGTTGAGTTTCTACATTTGGAGAATCATTAAGACCATAAGCAGAAGAAGTTGAAGAGTACATTACTTTTTTTACACCCGCTTCACGAGCACATTGAAGCATAGTACAAGTACCAAGAGCATTAATTTTTACAGCATTAGTTGGATTCTCAATAGCTGGTCCTATTCTTGCTTCTGCAGCACAATGAAAAACATAATCAACTCCATCATAAAGTTTTCTAGTATTACTATAATCACAGATATCCAATTTATGACAACTGGTTTTATCATTCCAATAAAACTGTTCATTGTCCGAATACTCATTATCAATTACAATAACCTCATAATTCATACTAATCAGTTTATCAACAATATGAGATCCTATAAATCCTGCTCCGCCAGTTACTAGTGCTTTCATTTTACCTCCAAGACTTTACAATTTTTCTTTTTAATTCTGTAGTGGAATATTCATGACTTCTATCAACAAAAATTATTTTAATGTCAATATCCTTGCCAGTGTAAGAACCATCCATGTAATCATCTCCTAAAAATCTAATGTCATAATCTTTAAGATAAGATAAGAAAGTCTCCTCTGCTTGATAAACGACAATATTATCAATATATTTAATTGCCCTTAAAACTTCCTTCCGTTCCTCAACCGATTGAACTGGGGCAAGTTTATTTGGTCTCGCCCAAGATGGATCTTCATGAAGTGCAATAGTTAGATGATTACAATATTTTCTACACTCTTGAAACATTCTAATATATCCAGGATGTATTAAATCAAAAGCTCCAGCAATAATGCCTCTAACTTTTGGTTGCCTACTTCTCCATTCTTCAACATTAATACCCTTATCATCAATAAAGACATCTGCAGTGGGTTTACAAAACATTGGAAATAGTTCATGATACTTATATCCCCAATCATTCAGTTGCTTCTTAGTCAGTTCTGTGTGGTCAATACCAGATCCTTTACCTCTGGCAGTCTGCATAATGATGTAGTTTCCTTCATCATACAAACGATTAACCTGCTCAACCATGAAAGGAAGTGGTTGAGCATTTTCATATTCTGGTTTACCTTTTTCGTTATTGGGAGTATGGCAAAGAGTCCCATCAATATCAAAACAATATCTCATATAACTCCATGAAGGAAAATCTGGTGAACACATTCAACAACGCCATAATCAGTGCTATCAATATGATAATTCCAAAGAGCATTAATTGCTTTAGTTCTCAAAGTATTATCAGATTTGAACCCACTCAAAATTCCATATGGAATTTTGTTTTGTTCACACCATTCCTGTGATTTTAGCATATTTTTTGATTCTCCGCCAGAGCTCATAATAATAACGAGAGTATCTTTTTCAACATAATATTCTAAAAATTTTTGATAAGCATTCTCATACCCAAAATCATTAGTCAACATTGTAATCATTGAAGGATCTGAAAGGATAGAAACTTTTTTTCTATGAAACTTCATATAATCTTGAGAAATGTGAGATGCTACAGAATTACTACCACCATTACCTAGAATAATAATTCTCTCGTAAGCATCAAATGCTCGGCAAAATTTTTCAAACTCTTCTTCAATATGAGCACATTGAAGGACATTAATATAATCTAGAAATGGATTCATAATCTACGTCCAACTACACCATTAGATTCTACTTCTATTCTAATTGATTCATATGAAATTTTCAAGGTATTTGGTTTTGAAAACACCAAAAAGAAACCACCATTACCAGCACCACATAACTTATGAGCAATAACTTCTTCACTATTAGAAAGAATCTGATCTATTTTTTGAATCTGCTCATTCTCTGTTATCATAGAACTTGTTGCTTTCTTTTGTTCCCAACTTTGATTCAAAAGATTTAAAAAGAGAGAAAAGTCTTTTTGCCTTAAAGCATCATATGCATCATCTACCGTCTGAAGTAAAGGTAAAGACTTATCAATGTTGGCAGTCACATCTTGTAGAACATTCTTAGAATTTCTAGTTACTCCAGTAAAAATTAAATGAGCATCGTAGTGTGTGAAAAGTTCTGTTGATAAAAAGTCATACTTAATACTACCACCCCTATCAAAATCAATTCTCTTAAATCCACCAATACCACATCCATATGGATCTTGATATCCACAGTATGGATTCATTTCCTGTTCTAGTTCTAGTGCTAACTCACAAATTTCAACATCGGTCAAATGCAGTTCATTGAACATCGAAATGCATTTGATAAGAGCAATAATATAAGATGATGAAGATGCTAGACCACTACCTTGAGAATATGCATCACTAGTCATACTGACTGTCAGAGGGAAACAACCAAAGTGATTAAGAACAATCCGAACCAGTTCGTTTTTGATATCACCAATAAACTGGGTTTCTTCTCTTTTAGAGTAGTTCACAATATATTTACGTCCTTGCATATTATATCCAAGTTTATCTTCATGTAAGGTAATATAAGTTTTTAGATTACAACTAAAGCTTATCACAGAACCCCTACCATATTTTTTAATAAAATATGGATTATCAGTGGATCCACCAAACAAAGAAATTCTAAGTGGGCAAGAGGCAATATACATTACTTAATTTCAATAAATTCTAGTAGGTTTCCAGAAAGATTTGTGTGGTTGAAATAACTCATGAGTCGGATAAGAACTCAACGGTTGATCTGTACCATTTGAACTAGTCTGGTAAAAGAATGGATCATCAAAAGCATATACATTATAATAGCGTTGAACTTCAGCGAATCCAATATCTTGATGGTCTGAAATATCATATCCATTTTTTGAAATCTTACTACATAGGGAAGCATATTCTTGACTCAAATAAAGAATTGCATGAGCACCTAGCATATTATATACTCTAACCAACCCATTACCCATATTATCATATTGAACAAATGGTCCAGAATGAGAATTCATTCTTCCCCAAGAAGAAATACCTAGATAAACAGCATCAGTATCATCAGGAACTTCAATCTCTGGACGGAAATTTTTAATTACACAATCATCTTCAAATACAATAAAAGGTGGATCAATCTTGTTAAGAGCAACATGATGCGATAATGAACATCCTGCTAAATGACGATCAGGTAATTGATATGCCTCTACACGAATGGTAGTTTCAAAACCACATTCTTCAAGCATCATCACCATTTTTTTATTCTTTTCAATGTCCTTATCAAGATTGATATATATCGCAGGAAGTTTTCTAAGATCTAAGTTCATTGTGATTTTTTTTCAAAGCGATGATTTTGGGTTCATAAGGATACTGAGGATTATTCATTTGTTCCTCAGCAAAGCAATAGGAGGGCGTCAAACTAAGAGTTGGTGGATTATCAATCAAATAACGATTCATCTGTGACTCATCGTGCCAAAGGGCAATAACATCATTCTCAAGGTCTTTTGTCACACGGTCTGCAAGAACCTCTGCCATCTCAAGAAATCTTTTGGTAGAACCGCCATTAAATCCACCAGCATAGTAGTTTTCTCCTTCTTCACCATATGGAACATATGCTAAGGATGCAGGGTTCCTATCATAAGTTCTTTCTTCTTTTTTATGAAAGGACTGATAGGGATGCATCGTAGCAACAAGATCACTCAGAACCTCATCACCAACCTTATCCACAAGACCCATATCCACATCAAAATAGAAACAGTAATCAAACCGAGAGATAAACTCTTTCTCTTTTACGAAATAATTGTATCTTTTTAGAGTAGGCATTGGCCAAGGTTCATGGTCAATCTGACAGACTCTCACATTGTCAGATGCTTCTACTTCATGATCAGTAAATAAAAGACACTCAATCTCGTGTCCGTTCAGAAAGTTTTCCTCAATATTGTCAAGGAGTCTTTCAACAAACTGAATGTATTTGTTTGTAGCGATAGTCAGAATACAGATTTTCATTCTTCAAATAAGGAAAGAAGTCTTTTTACAGAAACTTCATAAGATAGTTCTCTTTTCACATAATCTTTAGGGGAATACTTATTTAAAATAAATTTAAAAAATATTTTTTCAAAATCTTCCCTATCATAAAATTTTTCACCACATTCTTCAGAAAAATAGTGTGCAGATGTTGGACTTGGATTTTTTTGATATTCAGTAGGAATACCATAATCAAACCATTCGTTATTATCCCAAATTAAAAGAGGCATATTAGAGCTCATCATTTCCTGATAAGCAATACCTTGGGTTTCAGGTCCACCAACAATTATAGCATGGGAACACTCATGTAAGCAACGATAATAATCATTAGGATGATAAGATCCATACCTAAGAATTTCATATTCATAACCATGGTTTACTAAAAATGTAGTAATAAAACTAATATCTTCATCACTTCTTTGCTTCTGATAAACTAAAAATTTTATAGATGAAGTTCTTTCTATATTAATGTCTTTTATTCCTACAGCCCAAAGGGCAAGTTTATTTTCCAAATATCCTTGATCCATAAAAGAAAGATAGCAACTCATTCCTGGCATAAGAAGTTTTTTATAATACTGTGGATTATTTTTTAAAAATTCTCCGTAAGCATCGAATGGCCAAACTTGAGGACCGATTAAACATGTCTCATGTTCCAATTTTTCATGCTTTAAGTATCCTACATGATCATATTGAACTAAATGATTAAACTTATACTTATTTTCATTAATAGCATAAGGAATTTGACAATATTCTAAAGATTCTCTAAGTCCTACTAATACCTTTTGAGGACCTCTAACCGGAAGATGAGGAGATTCTTCATACCACAAATTAATCATAAAATTTCCTTCATTTTTTTCTTTTCATACATCATCAAGTTTTTATAATCATTAGTTAAAAAATAATAATCAACTGGACTAATTAATTCTTGTTCTTGATTAATTTTTTGAAGAAATTGTTGGACCATGGGAGTACCTACATATAAATCTTTCACGGTAAGTTTTTCATCATATTCTTTTAATTTTTTAACGTGATCATTTCTAACGAAAAATGCATTACCAGTTGAACAAACAAGTGTATACCCCTTTTCCATCCCTAGTTCTTCTAAAGCAGCAATACTCGCACCCGTAACTCCCCATTCAAAAGATCCCCCAGAAACAACTTTTTTTTCTACAGCGTCATAGTCTGTGGAAGTCTCAACTATAATGATAATTGGTCTATACTTATCAATTGATTTCATTATATTATAGTCTTCACCATCAACATCGATATTTAAAATCACATATTGATCAGCATCAAAACTAAAACTTGATTGAGAAATCAAAGATTCTAGAGAATATTCGCTGCTTGAATCTGAAGAGACTAAGCAATTCATTACTTCAACATTATCAAAATTTTTAACTAGATCTAAACACTCTTGAGCTTTTCCTAAATCTGCCTCAATCAAAACTGCATTAAATCCTTTGTATCTCCAAAGATTAAAAATATTGCTAATAAAAACACCATCCCATGATCCAATATCAATACAAACGCCAGATGTAATATTTAATTCTGATAAAATCTTTTCAATGATTCCATCTTCACCATTTTGAGTGTAGATGTTTTTTGCGTACTTAAGATAAGGAGACTTAATATTGTGGGTCTCAATGTATTCGAAAACGTTCATAAAACTATCCAATTTTGAATATTTAGATTGAAAGAAAATGTTGGAAGATACTATATTTTTATCCAATTACTACAGTAAATATCTACCGTATTAATAGGATTTTTATCCGGATTCCAAACTTTGGGAGATATCACTTTCTTTGCATTAGATAAATATGCTCCCCACCAACTAAAGGTACTATTTGCCATTACAATATACTCAGATAAAGTAATCAAACAAAGATCAATATAAGGGTTATTTGTTTTAGAAACTGAGAATCTTTCTCCAGAAAATAATTCTTGTTGAAGACACCAGTCTGGATCATCAGAAAAAATTAAAACTTTATAATCACTTGGAAAAAGACTCAATGAATTTTTATAATAATTCATATCTTGAGATATATGATTATTTGTAGGCATAAAATCAGTTCTTCGGATATGAATACTAATTAATTTTTTGCCAAAATTTTCTTTAATTTGAGAAGCAGCGTCAAAATATTCTGATTTAAATTTAAAATCTTTTTTGATTTCATTCTGTATATGACTAAACCATTTATCAGATTGGAAAAAACCAACTAGATCAATATCATGTCCTGGAGGATTTTCAAATGTTTCTGTATCAAAATGAAAATGCCTTTCCTCATGCGAAGAAAAAGAACTTAATTGACGAGTGCAATATAAATTAAAACAATCATCAATATTACTCCTAAGGTTAGAGTAGTTTACACCAAATACTTCTTTTGGAGCAATCATAAAATCTCTATTGTGTTTTTTTGCTAAACCTTTTATAGCAGAGTATTGAAACATCTGATTTCCTAAATGTCCAAGATTACCTAATCGATTAAAAGAAAATGTCATAATTCACTAAGAACTTTTGATAAAAATTTCATATCATGGTCAGTAATAAATTGACTGTTTCCAATATAAACTCCCATATGATGTAAAAGATCTACATTATAAAGTGAATTATTAGACTCAATTTCGTAATCGTTTAAGTAAGGTTGTTTAAGTAAATTACCACCAACAATTGGACGATACTCTATTTTATATTTTTTAAATAATGAAATTAACTTGCTTTTAATTTCTTTCGTTTTACAAATAAAAGGAAAACAAAAACTACTGTTTCCTTTATGATATGTTACAGGATAGAAATTTTCATTAGTATTTACCATATAAACATATTTTTTATACATCTCTCTACGAATAGAAATAAACGAATCCAATCTCTTTAATTGAGAAATGCCTAGTACTGCTCCAAATTCAGTATTCCTAAAATTATATCCATCACTCACAAAAAGAAAAGACTTTTCAATTTCTGGATTTTGTTTATGATATTCTTCAAACTGATCAGATACTCTTGCTAGTCCATGAGATCTTTTCATTTTCATCAAGTCATACAGATCTGCATCATTTGTAGAAATCATTCCACCCTCTACAGTGGACATATGATGTCCAAAATAAAAACTAAATGTTGCGCCAAGACTATCTTTACCTATTTTATTACCATTATCATCCAGACACCCATGAGATTCACAAACATCATCAATGAATAAAGAATTAGGAAATAACTCTTTATATAAATTTACTTTAGCAGGAATTCCTAAAAGATGACTTACAAAAACAAGTTTAATATCTGGATGTTTTTCGGAGATAACTTTTAAATTATTAATATCAAAACTATAATCATTAATATCAATATCGCAAAAAATAGGAGTTAATCCCAACTGAAAAATTGGATTAATATTTGTAACCCAAGTACATGCGGGAAGAAGAACTTTGTCTCCTGGTTTTAAATTAAACTTTTCAATAATAGCAGCAACTAATAAAAAATTAGCTGTACTCCCAGAAGTAACATATAAAGAATATTTACAACCTAACCACTCAGACCATTTTTTTTCAAATTCTTCAACTTTAGATCCTTGAGTAAATTTATCTGAAGACAATATAAATTTTGATAATTTAACTCTATCCATAAAAGATAGAGTATTTTTCATTAATGGCCATTTATACTCTGACATAATTACTCCTGTTGTTAAGAAACCATTTGGTAGTAATTTTTAATCCTTCTTCAAGAGATGTTTTTGCTTTCCATCCTAGAGCATCCATCTTACTTGTGTCAAGTGCTCTACGAAGAGTTCCATTTGGTTTAGTTATATCCCATGAAATTTTTCCAGTATATCCAACTTCTTTAGCAACAATCTCAGAAAGATATTTAATACTTACTTCTCTATTTGGACCGATATTAATTACTTCAGAATTATTATAATTATTCATAAGAAAAACAAGTCCATCAGCAAGATCGTCTGAAAAAAGAAATTCTCTTGTTGGAGTCCCATCACCAAAACAAATAACTTCTGAATCATTATTATCTTTTGCTTGAACAAAACGATTGATAAAACTCGGAATTACATGACATTGAGATAAAATAAAATTATCATTAATGCCATAAAGATTATTAGGCATTACAGAAACAGTGGGAAATCCATATTGTTCTGTATATTTTTTACACATGTAGTAACCAATTATTTTTGCCATTGCATATCCATCGTTAGTTGGTTCTAATGGACCAGTCATTAAATATTCCTCTTTAATTGGAACTGGTGCCAACTTGGGATAGATGCATGCAGATCCTAAGAAAAGAAGTTTTTTACATCCATTACGATATGAGGCATCTATTACATTTGTTTGAATTAATAAATTATCACGTACAAAATCTGCAGGTGAAGATTTATTGTATCCAATTCCACCAACTTTAGCGGCTGCTAAGAACACATATTCGGGTCTTTCACTGGAAAAAAAATCATCAACCAAAGACTGATTTCTAAGATTAAGTTCTCCACTTGTTTTTAAGAGAAGATTTTTATATCCATTTTCTATTAGATTTCTTACAAGTGCTGATCCAACAAGTCCACGATGACCAGCAACAAATATTTTAGATTCTTTATTCATAATTAATTATTCTAGGTTCGATATGTATGATAGCTACATGCTGTAACATTTCCTCGGTTTTTATGTGTTAAAATAAAATTTTCTAAAGTTTCTCTTTGTGGAACATAAAAATCGCCATGATATGCTATGGAAAAATTGGGAACAAACTCATAATTATTTGGAAAATATTTTTCTAGTAAGTTTCCGTAAATTTCTTGATCTGCTGGATAACTTTCACTATTTACATTATCATAACATACTTGGAGAACTTCATCAATGCTTGAATATTGATCGATTAATTTTTGTATTTTTTTCCTATCATATAACAAAAATTCAATAATATATGAATATCCTTTACTTACTTTTGGTATACCAAAAACTTTTTCGCTAAAATTAAAGTATTGTCTATGTCCATCATTGTTTACCCCATTCATTGTAGACTGAAATATTCTTGGTTTTCCGTCAGAATTAAAAAGATTAATTTCTTTTACAAAAAAATTATCTGCCTGAACATCTAAATATAAATCATTTTTAGTAAAAGACTGAAATAAAGTTACAAGATTAACCCAATTCCATTTAGGTCTATGAGTTAGTTTTTCTCTATCAATAAAAGGAGAAACTTGATTATCAGTAATAGAAATTATCTTAGATTCATATGACGTATTTTTAGGATAAAATCCATCTGGTGTTAAGACATAAATGTTCTCTGGTTGTGGATTTAAGTAATGTAATGACTCAATTACTAAATCCAATTTGAAATAATCTTTTGGATGAGATTTAATTACGACATCATAATTATTGTCCATAGATACACATTTCCTCAACTAATTGTTCGAAAGAAGTATTAGGTTTCCATCCCAATACTTTATTTGCTTTAGAAGCATCACCTAATAAGGTCTCTACTTCAGCAGGTCTAAAATATTTAGGATTGACTTTAATAACAGTTTTTCCTGTCATTTTATCAACACCAATCTCATTTAAACCTTCACCCTCCCAAATAATATTCATTCCAAAATAAGGTGCTGCCTTTTCAACAAAATCACGGACAGAATATTGTTTACCAGTAGCAATCACAAAATCATCTGGTTCATCTTGCTGAAGCATTAACCACATTGCCTCTACAAAATCTTTAGCATGTCCCCAATCACGTTTTGCATTTAGATTACCCAATTCAAGAACTTGCTGTTCACCAGTAGAAATTTTTGAAAGTGCTTTGGTAATCTTTCGAGTTACAAAAGTTTCTCCACGACGTGGTGACTCGTGATTAAATAAGATTCCTGTACATGCATACATCCCATAAGATTCACGATAGTTTTTGAGAATCCAATACCCATAAATCTTTGCTACTCCATAAGGAGAACGGGGATAAAAAGGAGTAGTTTCACGTTGAGGGGTTTCTTGGACCAAACCAAAAAGTTCGCTAGTTGAGGCTTGGTAAATACGAATTTTCTTTTCCATACCCAAGAGACGCACAGATTCAAGAATACGAAGAGTCCCCATAGCATCCACTTGACCAGTGTATTCAGGGATCTCAAAGGATACTTTGACGTGACTCTGAGCACCAAGATTATAAATTTCATCTGGTTTAATCTTTTGAATAATACTTATAAGACTTGCCGAATCTGTTAGATCACCATAATGAAGACTAATTTGATCATAAATATGATCAATTCTATGAGTATTAATAAGAGAAGAACGTCTTATAATACCATGGACTTCATATCCCTTTTCCAAAAGAAGTTCAGCAAGATATGATCCATCTTGACCTGTAATACCAGTAATTAAAGCTTTTTTCATAAGAATTCAAAATTAGCAAAAGACATATCTTCAACACTTTTATTTACACAATCACCAGAAAACCAATTCTTCGGTCCAATAATATGTTTACTGTTTGCCAACCAAGCACCCCACCAAGAAAAAGAAGAATTAGCAATAATATGGTAAGATGCCAAAGACATCATACATAAATCAATTTCCGTACCATTACCTTCTAAAATGAAAAATCTATCTGGTTTAAAGAATGATTGTGTCTGACACCAATCCGTATCGTCAGAAAATACTAAAACAGGAAGATCTTTTGAAAGGACATTCAAAGACTTTTCATAATATTCGAGATCTTGAACTGGGTGATTATTGTTTGTAACATAATCACTACGACGAATATGTAATGATATTGCTTCGGTATCTCCAAGATTTTCTTTAAAGGATTCCTTACAATCAAAAATTACTGATTCTTTAAACAAAAAATCTTTTCTTATTTCATCTTCGATGTGTTTAAAATATTTTTCAGTTTGAAAATAACCGAAAAGATCTACCTTATCTGGGCAGTTTTCAAATAATTCTTTATCAAAAGTATGCATTCTTTCTTGAAGAATTGGATTTTGAATTACAGCAATATTATTTTTACCCTCAATGTCAAAAACATCATATAAAGTAACATCAGAATTTTTAACTTTATTATCCTGCACACCAAATAAATTTTTTGGTGGAATAATAAAATCATATCCTCGCTTTTTAGCAATTCCTTTTAAAGAAGCATATTGGAACATTTGGTTAGCGAGTCTACCAAGATTTCCAAGGTGATTGAAAGAAATCATTTATCTATACTGGATTAAAATTTGGACAAGGGCAACATAAATTTTCTAATTCTTTATTTCCCATATAATAATCTCTATTTAATAATTCAACTTTTGTCCAGATATTCAAAGTAGAACCTACATCAAGATAAGTATTATTCTTATTATTGTCCCACAATTTATGGGATAAAATATTTGCAAAAGATCCCGCAGCAAATAAAAATAATTTATCTTTTAAATCTTGTTCAAGAATTTGATATGGAAGATCTCTATTGACTATCCAAGCATTATATTCAATTGGATAAAATTTTTCAACTTTAAATGGAAGATCGTCCAGATTTGTATTTCTATGAGTGACTAAATGAATATCTCTTTCTTTATATAAAGGAATATAATTTTCTTTATAAAATTGATAATTAGAATTAACGAAAATATTAGCATAGGTAATATTCTCTTCATCTTGTCCAGAAAACTTTATTGTTTCTTCATAACAAGGACAAATAGCAACATAATAATCTTGATGCTTATATTTGAGTGAATCGATTAATTCTTGTCGTGCTATTTCAAATAAAGCGTCATTTCCATTTGCTTGCCATTCACCATTTGCTGGAAAAAAATTATGCCCAGTTATGGCACCCCACTCACCATCAGCAAATTTTGATAGTGTGAATTTTTCATTATTAAGAAGTTTGTTATGAAAAAATTCAATCTCCTTTTTGTAATCTTTCATTTAATTTCTGTCACGATAAAGTACAAAACCATTATCAATACAATGTTGTAAATATTTTTTCATTTCACCACTACCTAAAGTGATATAAGATGTGGCATGTTGATCTGCACCATATTGAATGGCTTTCAAACTACTCCACATTGAAGTATCATTTGATGGATGTGGTGGTACATAAGTTTTTAGATCAGTGTACTTTTGAAGCATATAAGAAAAATGAATATCTTCTCCACACAACATAGACCAATCAAACCCAGGAAGTTCTCTCCAAAAAACAGACAATAAATCTCTAGAAAAGAACCAAGAATGTCCAACAATATCAACCTCAACAGGTTCTGTATTATTACCAACAATATCTGGATGATTGTCCCAACCAAATCTAGCTGCCTTTCCGTTGGGAAGAAAATCTAATTCATAATTTCCATTTTTAAATCGCAATCCAATACCACCCAATAATCCTGGATGAGTTTCATATGTTTTTAAACAATTTTCTAACCAGTTACTTCCTGGAATAGTGTCATCATCAAATACACAAACATAATCTGTTTTAGCATTTAGCGCATAAGCAAATCTTGCCCAAACACCATAATTATAATTACTAAGTGCAGAATTCAATTCAGAATAAGTATCTTCATCGTAAGAAAATCCTGGTACAGTATTCTGCCAATAAAAAATTTCTTGAGCAGGAACTGTTTGATTTTTAATTGCTTCTACTTGTTCTTTTAAATTATTTCTTTTATATCCATTTAAAATTACAGTAATTGTTTTAGACATAAAAAAGAATATATGTATACTTCATTATAATAAAAAAGGGAGTTATTGTCAACTCCCTTTGTTAATTTCAGGCTCGCCACCAATTTTTTAACTGGAAATTAGAAACCAGGCGGAGAAAGAATTCCCCATCCGCACCACTTGCTTTTTTATGGGAAAGCAAGAAACCAAATTATTTTGGAGGCATATTAGAAAAAAATGTAAGCGTTAACCTACTATTTTCTTTTGAATCTCCAAAAAGATCTGTTGGACCATGATACATTCTTCCAGGATAATAAATTAATCTATTATACTTATTTTCTACAGAAGAAACATATTCTCTGTTATCAGAGTAAAAAGAAGTACCCATTTTTTCTGGAGGATTTGGGTACAAATAAACTAGACCAGCAAAATCACAGAAATCTGGATGAACTTTCCATTCGTGAAATTCATAAGGAGTAGTCGATTTATCCTTATCTAATGAATAACGAAATACGTAAAAAAATTGTTTTATATCCAAAGATTCATCAATATGAGAATGAATCATATTGGTAATTTTTTTAGTGTATTTATTATCAGTAAAATAATGAGTATATCCAAGAAAAGGATCTTTGACGTAATCTAGATTTAGAGCATAATCTCTTATACTATTTACATCTTCAAAAAAGTTATCTACAACTATTGGATACATTTTATTATTTACAATAGGGTCATTTGACTCCACCACTTGATTTTAAGAAACCAAGAAAAGTTGGGTTAATTTTGATATCTCGGTAATACCAAAGAATACTATTAGAAATAGCACATCCCAAAGTTTAAGTTTGATCGCAAAAGGAATACCAAGAAGACCCCCGATAAACTTAATGATCAAACCATATTTAAAACTTCCCCATAACATAACTTGATAACCAAGCATAAGGAGAATGTTTCCAAGATATCGTAAGATACTTGTTTTAGACATAAGGGGTTGCTCCCGACCAGTGCTGTTATAGTCCATCCGTGACTATGAGAACTCCTTTTCTAGGCGTTCCATTTCTTCCTCTAGACGACGAAGCAAATCTTCTTTGGTATAAGCACCAGTTTCTTGCTTGCGTTGTTCTATTTCTTTCTCAATTTTTTGAGTGATAGAAGCATGGCGGCGGATTTCTCCACCCATCGACATTTGTTTTTTTGTTTGTTCCATACAGAACTGAAGTTGCATCAGTTCCATATTATCAAAATACATTGGGTTCATCATCTTTTACATAACAAGGGACACGATCTGGATCTAACCATTTAGTATACTCAAAGTCTTCCATAGCAGTAGAACATTGAAGAACGTTATCAAAAAAATAAATATCGTTCCAGCGTTTGGTATAGTAATTTTGTTTTTGCATACGGTAATCGGGTTTACCATTTATCTCAAGAATACCTGCTTCAACGAAACGGTATCCTTCACGTTCCAGAAGAATTTTAGTTGTCATTAGTTGATGTAAATATAATCTAAATGTTGTTGTTTAAACATATTAACTTGTTCTTGTGTTTCAAAGAACTTACGTAAAACAACATTTGAAAATTGTACGTATTTATATTTAACTTCAATTAGATTTTTCAATTTGTTACCTCAACTGCCTCAAGATCGCTGGCGACATACTCCATAAGCATTTCGTAGTCGTCAAGGGGGTCACCAGAAAGTACCACTCCTTCGTTTTCGTAGAAACGGCGCACCTTTTTATAAAGTTTCGGACTCTTTACATCAAGATAGATTTCCCCGTTAGCAGCAAGACGAAGAGTGCTAACATCTTTTTTGAACTTTTGAATCAGAGACATTGTTTTGAATGTTGACCTTAGTATTATAAGGTTGGATTGGTTTTGTGTCAAGTAGTCCAGATGATAAACTGGACAGTCGGGGTGAAAGGATTCGAACCTTCGACCTCCCGCTCCCAAAGCGGATGCGCTACCAAACTGCGCTACACCCCGTCACCACCGTTATTTATTTTGGTGTGTAATCATTATACCTATGATTGG
>Ga0169931_10006613_pt1 | contig 17403 bp, 15 predicted proteins | sample Kivu_15m_20L_FD_129675 | JGI IMG/M metagenome (GOLD analysis project Ga0169931, IMG submission 129675) | Freshwater microbial communities from Lake Kivu, Western Province, Rwanda to study Microbial Dark Matter (Phase II) - Kivu_15m_20L... | ecosystem: Environmental > Aquatic > Freshwater > Lake...
CGCCAGTGTTGCCGCTGGCTGCGCCAGTGTTGCCGCTGGCTGCGCCAGTGTTGCCTTTGGCAATGAGCGTATTGAGGTTGGCGACGAATTGGGCGAGCAGTTTGTCACTGACGTCGGCGAGCGCGCCGCGACCGAACTGCGCAACCTTGCCCGAAATCGTCAGATCGGTGTGCACGTTGCAACGTGTCGATGTCGCCGATTCGGACGTCAGTGATGCGGTGATGATCGCAGATGCATTGCCCTTGCCGCCGGTATCGCGACCTTCGCCCTTCAGTGCGGCGGTATACGTCGCGTCGTTGCGTTCAATGAACGAGGCCTGACCCTTGAACTGGGCGACAACGGGGCCGACCTTGACGCCGACGTGACCGCGGTACGTTTCGCCCTCGACTTCCGTCAATTGCGCGCCGGGCAGGCACGGTGCAATGCGCTCAAGGTCGGTGAGGATGCGCCATGCGTCGGCGATCGGCACCGCCACCGTGAATTCGTGTCGCAGGTCCATGGTTACTCCTTTGGTGGGTTGCCGACACGCTGTCGTTCGGCGGGATCCGGTCCGCGCAGGCGGGCGAGATCGTCCGTCGTGTCGACGTCCATCGGCGTTCCGCGACAGGCTACTTCGCGCACAATTTCGGCTTCCTCACGCAGCAACCGTCGTGCACCCTCGTCGCCGGTGTCGGGAAGTGACGGCCACCATCGTTGCGCGATGCGCACGGGATGACCACGCACACCGTCGTACGTCGCAACCGCAAGTTCGGCGCCGCATTGCGCGAGTCGACGCCACGCGTCGGGCTCAATGCCCGGTTGGTCGGCAAGTCCGACGATGACGACGTCGGCGCCCAACTTCACTGCGGCGTCAATTCCCGCGCGAAGCGACGTCGCCATGCCGGCGGTCCAGCGCGCGTTGCGCACGGTCGACACGGTGACCCCCGCCGGTGCCGTGCGCGCGACTGCTTCGACATCGGCAGTGAGATCCTCGGCACCGGTGACGACGAGGACGGGCCCGATGGCGCTGGCCAGCACCGCCGCAAGGGAGCGCCCGAAGACGGAGGCGCCACCGACATCGGCGCGCAACTTGTGACCCGGCCCCGCGAACCGCGACCCCGCCCCGGCGGCGAGGAGGATGGCGCAGATCCCTGTGGTCACCGCCACAGCCTGCCAGAACCCCGAGAAATCACGGTCGGGCGGTCATTGTCGGCACCCACACGGGTGCATTATTACGAAATCATGACAAAAGTGCCGTAGACTCTCATCACATCGTTATCCCGATCGCCCCGCGATCCCGAACCCCACCCGGAGGACCGATGCCCCGCACAACGTCGTCGAACCGCCATACCCCACTGGTGCGAACGTGTGTTCGCCTGTGTGCCGTTGTCGTCGTTGCGCTCGCTGGTCTCATCGGCGCGGTCGTCATGTCCGCCGCGCCCGTGCGAGCGGTGCCGTTGCCGGAGCATTCGACCGAGTGGATCGCGCGCAGCGCATTCGGCATCACGACCGAGCTGCGACGCGCGCAGTACTTGCCGTCGGCCGAGCAGCGTGAGGTTGCGCAGCGATCGATTGCCGAGCTCGCGAGTCTCGTCGCCTACCACCTCGATGCCGATCCGTTGCCGCTGCGACGTGCGTGGCTCGATGCCCCGCTGCAGCGCAAGATTGTCGTGTTCGCCGCACTCAGCCAGCTCGGCGTGCCCTACGAATTGAACGGTGACGCCCCGTTCATCGGCCTCGACTGTTCGGCTCTCACGCGGTACGCGTGGGGACAAGCGGGCGTGAACATCGATCGAGCAAGCGCGTTCCAGTACGCCCGTGCCCGTCGCGTCCGCATCGACCATGTCCGCGCCGGTGATCTCGTCTGGTACCCGGGACACATCATGATGTCGCTCGGAGTGCCCGAGCTCATCGTGCACGCACGGTCCGGTGCGCGAACCGTCGAGATCCATCGCATCGCCGAGGAACGACTCGACTGGATGCGCTGGGTCGATCCGACCAATCGCCCCTGACGTGTTGCGTCAGTGAATGGGACCGCTCGTCGCCGACAGCGGACGCGCGGAGCGCCCGGAGCGTGCAGCCACGATTTCGGCGCAGATCGAGATCGCAGTTTCCTCCGGCGTGCGTGCGCCGATGTCGAGCCCGATCGGCGAGTGCAAACGGGCAATGTCTGCGTCGCTGATGCCGACCTCGCGCAGGCGGTCGAGACGTCTGTCGTGCGTGCGGCGGCTGCCCATGACGCCGATGTAGCCGACGTTGCCGGCAAGCGCACCGCGAATGGCCGGTACGTCGAACTTCGGGTCGTGGGTGAGCACGCACACTGCGTCGCGCGAACCAAGCTCGCCGCCGATTCGGGCGAAGAGCTCGTTCGGCCACGCAACGACGAGTTCGTCGGCCATCGGGAATCGCTTCGGTGTCGCGAACACCTTGCGCGCATCGCACACGGTGACGTGGTACCCGAGCACCTTTGCAACGCGGGCGAGGGCGGCGGTGAAGTCGACCGCACCGAAGATGATCATGCGCGGCGGAGGGGCGAACGATTCGATGAAGATCCGCACGACCGTCGCACCGGCAAGGTCGGCGGGCGTGGTTTCGCCCCGCGGCCCGTAGTGACGCACGACGTTGCGACCGGCATCGAGTTCGCCCAGCGCATCGCGCACGGCGACCCGGTCGAGTTCGTCGTCGCCGAGCGTTCCCTGCGTCGATCCGTCGGCGCCGACGAGCAGCGAGGACCCGCTCCGATCACCGTCGAGCACCGTGAGCAACGCCACCGGTCGACGGTTGCGCACCGACGTCGCGAGTGCCGTGACGATGTCGACGGTCATCGTCGTGTCACTTCGGATAGCGCTGCATGAACAGATGGATCGTTCCGCCGCACGTGAGACCGACGGCGAACGCCTCGTCGTCGCTGTAGCCGAAGCTGATGAGCTCGGGCGGGGAGTCGTTGCGCAGCATTTCCATGGCGTGCTCGACGACGGCACCCTCGACGCAGCCACCGCTCACCGAACCGACGACCTCGCCGGCGGCTGTCACGGCCATTGCGGCGCCCGGCAGGCGCGGACCGGAACCCTCGATGTCGACGACTCGCGCGACGACGCACGCGGTTCCGCTCGCTTGCCAGCGTTCGAGGTCGTCGAGAATTTCGCGCATCAGGACTCCGCCGACATGACCATAGCGAGGCGTTCGAGCGCATCGACCGAGTGACCCTCGACGAACGCATCGATGTGCGGCAACGCCGCCGCCATGCCGCGGGCGAGCGGTGCGTATCCGGGGCCGGCCTTCAGCGGGTTCACCCACACCACGCGGTGCGCGACGCGACCGAGACGCTGCATCTGCTCGGCGAGCACGTTCGGATCACCGCGATCCCAGCCATCGGAGAGAATGACGACGATTGCGCCGCGGGCCATGCCGCTCACACCCCAACGGTCGTTGAATGCACGCAAGGTTTCGCCGAGCCGCGTGCCACCGCTCCAGTCTTCGACGCGCCCAGAGGCCCGGGTGAGTGCGCGATCCGGGTCGCGACTTGACAACTCGCGCGTGACGCGCGTGAGGCGCGTGCCGAGGGTGAACGTCTCGACGCGTTGACGTCCGACGACGGCGGAGTGCATGAACTGCAGCAATGCCCGTGCGTAGGGTTCCATCGACCCCGAGATGTCGAGCAGGACGACGAGTCGGCGCAAGCGTTGCGCCGGGCGGCGGTACCGGCGGCGCACGGGTTCGCCGTGGTGGCGCAGTGTCGCGCGCACCGTGCGACGCACGTCGGTGTGCCTCGTGCGCCCCGATGACCGCTCGAGTCGCAGGGCGCGTCGCGGCGGTCCGGCGAATCGCAACCGCGACATCAGGCGCCGCGAGTCGCGCAACTCGTCGACGGTGTACTCGGCGAAGTCCTTGTTGCGCAGGGTTTCGAGGGCGGAGAAGCGCAGCGTCGTCTGCTCGCGGTCGCTGCGGCGCGTTCCGCTGCCGTCGGAGTCGTCGTCGAGATCGACGGCGAGTGTCTGCGGACGCTGCAACGGTGCATTGCGATCGTCGAGTGCGCGGTGGTCGCCCTCCCAGAATGCGCGGAATGCCTTGTCGTAGATGTCGAGATCCTCGGGTCGTCGGACGAGCGAGCCGCGACCGGCCCAGTACACGGCATCACGTTCGGTGACACCGACGACTCCGAGGCACTGCACGAAGGTGAGGATCGAGTCGAGCGGCACGGCCACCCCGGCGCCGCGCAGGACCCGGCCAAAGGCAACGGCCATGTTCGCCGGTGTCACGCGCTGCGCTCCGTCACCCGATCGCAAACGTCACGAGGCCGCGAGGGCCCGGCCGATCGCATGGCGTACGAGGTCGTCGACGCCGGCGTCGCGCACGCGCTGGTGGTCTTCGCGGTACTTCAACACCGCTCCGAGCGTCGCGTCGACGACACTCTCGTCGATTCTTGCCACTCCGAGTGCTGCCAACGAAGCGGCCCAGTCGATCGTCTCGGCGATTCCGGGCGGCTTGTACAGGTTCATCTCGCGCAACCGCTCGACGACGGCGGCAACTTGTCGTGCCAGATCGAGGGTTGCAGCGGGGCAGCGCAGCCGCACGATTTCGACCTCGCGACCGAAGCTCGGGTGCTCGACCCAGTGGTACAGACAACGGCGCTTGAGTGCGTCATGGACGTCGCGCGTGCGGTTGGACGTGAGTACGACGAGGGGCGGCTCGTTGGCGCGGAACGTACCTACTTCCGGCACGGTGATCTGGAAATCGGAGAGGACTTCGAGCAGGTACGCCTCGAACTCGTCGTCGGCGCGGTCGATTTCGTCGATGAGCAGCACCGGGGTGATCACATTGCCCGGGTCGATTGCGCGCAGCAACGCGCGGCGAATGAGGAACCGCTCGCCGTACAACTCGTTCTCCAGCGCATCGGTGCCCTTCGTCGTCGCCTCGCCGGTGGCTTCGGCCGTGCGGAGATGGAGCAGTTGGCGCGAGTAGTCCCAGTCGTACACCGCCTGGGCGGAATCGATTCCCTCGTAGCACTGCAAACGGATGAGTTCGGCACCGCGCATCCGCGCGAGAACCTTGGCGAGTTCGGTCTTGCCGACCCCGGCTTCTCCTTCGAGGAACAGCGGCCGCTTCAGTGTGACCGCGAGAAACACGGCGGTGGCGAGACCGTCGTCGCTCAGGTATCCCTCGGCGGCAAGTGCGCTGCGAACGTCGGCGACGCTCGACAAGTTCGCGACCGGCGGCACCTCGTCAGCATACGACGGAGCTCGACGACGAATTCGCGACGATGGACCCGCTGCCTCGAACTCGTCACCACCGAGGTCGTGTCGGGGCGTACCCTGAAGCGGGATGGATCTCGGTATCTCGGGTCGCACTGCGGCGGTCGCCGCCGGCACGGCCGGACTCGGTTTTGCGAGTGCGAAGGCGTTGTGCGACGCGGGGGTGCAGGTGGTCATTTGCGGTCGCGATCGACGTCGCATCGACGATGCCGTTGCCCGACTCGGTGCGAATGCACGGGGCGTGGTCGCCGACGTCGCAACGACGACCGGGGCGAGCGCATTCGTTGCGCAGGCAACCGAACTTCTCGGCCGCGTCGACATTCTCGTGGCCAACGGCGGCGGGCCGAAGCCGGGAACCTTCAGTTCGCTGTCGGTCGACGATTACGCGCCGGCCGTCGAACAGAGCCTGCTCGCCACGGTGGCGATGTGCCATGCGGCGGTTCCGGCGATGCGCGAGCGCAAGTGGGGGCGCGTCGTTGCCATCACGTCGATCGCCGTGCGCCAACCGATCGCCAATCTCATGCTGTCGAACACGGCACGCGCCGGGCTCACCGGATTCCTGAAGACCCTCGCCCGTGAAGTCGCCGTCGACGGTGTCACCGTCAACTCGGTGCAGCCCGGAGTGCACGCAACCGACCGCGTCACACAGGTGTACGGTGCGCAACCCGATGCCGGCGCACTCGGTATCCCCGCCGGAGTCATCGGTGATCCTGCGGATTTCGGCCGCATCGTGGCGTTCCTGTGCAGCGAATCGTCGCGCTTCGTCACAGGTGTGCACTTGCCGGTCGACGGCGGTGCGTACGCCGGGTTGCTGTAACTCGCGACGTCAGTCCTGCATCTTGCGCAGACCGCGCAGCGCGAAAGTGATCGTCAGTGCCGACAGCACGACGACGGCAACGAGGCCACCCCACACCGAATTCCACGACAGCGCATCGGGCGAAGATGCATCGACGAGTCCGGTACGTGCCAATCGAAGAACGTTCGTGGCCGGGTTGATCCGTGCGACGGAATGCAGCCACCCCGACATCACCTGCAGCGGAACCTGCGCCGTGGAGAGGAACATGACGACGAAGATCGACAGTTGCATGATCGCTGCGGCACGCATGTCGCGGAAGCGGTAGGCAAGACCGAGCCCCCATCCGGCGCCCGCCGTGGCGATACCCATTGCCGCGATGTAGAGGCACACCACACCGAGGATGCCGCCGGGGAACCGGGCGCCGAGTGCGACGCCGAGTCCGATGACGAGGGTGCACATGAGTACGACGCGCACGAGCGATCCGAGGATCGGTCCGACGATGAGCGACAGGCGCGAAGTCGGTGCCATCCGCAGGCGGTCGTAGAAGCCGGTTTGGATGTCGCGGATCGTCGTGAAGCCGAGACCGACACCAGCGAATGCAGATCCCATCATGATTCCGAGCGGCATGTACCAATTGATTGAACGGTCCGTGGGGAAGCCGGGTAGCTGCGTGATTGCGTAGAAGGTCCCGGAGAAGGCGATCATGTTGAACACGGGCATCGCAAGGGCCGGAAAGAACGCCGACGGCAGCCGGCGGATGGTGCGGATGCTGCGCAGGGCGAGCATGCGTGCGCTGCGCATCGTGCGCGAGCGCGGTGCAGTCGATGTCGGCGACGTCGCGACGGCGGTCATGAGCGCGCTATTCGTCGTCGGAGTTGATCGAGCGACATGATCGTCGCACCGATGCCGATGAGGACGGGGATGAGCAGGGCGCGTACAAGTGCCGCCGCCGACATGCCGTCGATGATGAGTGCTCGCAGTCCCTCGACCATGTGCGACACAGGGTTGACGTCGGCAATCCGTCGGTACACCCCGGTCATGGTCTCGCGGGGAAAGAACGCACTCGAGAGAAAGAGGAGAATGAAGAGCAGCGGGAACGCCCCCTGCACCGCCTCGGCGGACCCGGTGCGCAGCGCAACGCCCGACATGAGCGCGCCGACGGCGAACGAGATGAGCAGACCGCCGAGAACGATCGCGACGTAACCGGCGGGGCCTGCGCTCACGCGTACGCCGAAAGGGGTGAGAACCGCGACGAAGACCGTCGCTTGGACTGCACCGAACAGCGACGCGCCGGCCAGCCGGCCGAAGAGGATCGCGGTGCGCGACGTCGGTGCGGCGAGAAGCCGATCGAAGAAGCCGTCACCGATATCGGTGGCGAGTGCGGCGGCGCCCGTCACCGATCCGAACAGCACGCCCTGGATGACGGTTCCGGCGAGGGAGTACTGGAGATACGAGTCGACGACGGGGAAACCCGGCAGCGCCGTCGCCCGGCTGAATGCCGACGCACCGAGCGCAGCGAAGAACAAGGGAAAGATGAGCGAAGGTCCGATGAGCGCCGGTTGCCGCAGCATTGCCACGGTCGAGCGGCGGGAGAGCGCGACGAGATGTCGCGCCGACTCAGCGGGCCTTGGGCGCATTGTCCGCACCCTCCAGGCGATGACCGGTCGCCTCGGCAAAGACGTCGTCGAGACTCGGCTCGTTCAGTGCGAGATGCTGCACCTTGACGCGTGCTTCGTCGAGTCGGCGGATGACCTCGGCCACGCGGCCGGCACCGCCGCGCAATCCGACGCCGAGCGTGCCCTCGGCAGTCGGGCGCAAGTCGCCGAACTCGCGCAGCACCGCGGTTGCCGCCGGGAGTTGGTCGCGCGCGACATCGACGAGCAGCGTCGGGTCGCCGACACCCTGTTTCAGCGCACCGGGCGTTCCTTCGCGCACGATCTTCCCCTGGTCGATGATCGCCACGCGATCGGCAAGTTGGTCCGCTTCTTCGAGGTACTGAGTCGTGAGCATGACGGTCGTTCCCTCGGCGTTCAGCCGACGCACCTCTTCCCACAGCGTGAGACGACTCATCGGATCGAGCCCCGTCGTTGGTTCGTCGAGAAACAACACGACGGGTCGGTGGATGAGCGACAGCGCGAGATCGAGTCGTCGACGCATTCCGCCCGAGTACGTTGCGACGCGGCGGTCGGCCGCGGCGGTGAGCCCGACGCGCTCGAGCAACTCGTCGGCACGTCTTTTCGTCGAGTTGCGCGGCAGGCCGTAGAGAACTGCTTGCAGTGCGAGCAACTCCGCTCCCGTCATCAATGGATCGATTGCGGCGTCCTGCAACGCAACACCGATGCTTCGACGTACCTCGTCGGCCTGTGTCACGACGTCGTATCCCGCGACGCGGGCGCGACCCGATGTTGGCTTCAGCAACGTGGTGAGCATCCGCACGGCCGTGCTCTTGCCCGCCCCGTTCGGTCCGAGGAAGCCGAAGATCTCTCCTTCCTTCACGGTGAGGTTGATGCCATCGACGGCTCTCACGTCGCCGAAATGCCGGGTGAGTCCCTCGGCGATGATGGGTGCGTTCGTCACGCCTCAGGTCTAGTGGCTGCGATCGCCGTCCAGACGCGTTCGGGCGTCAGCGGCATGTCAATGTGACGGACGTCCAGGTGCGACAGTGCATCGATGACCGCCGATTGCACCGCAGGGGTCGATCCGATCGTGCCCGATTCACCGATGCCTTTGGCACCGAGGGGATTGCGCGGTGTCGGTGTCTCCATCTTCACGGTCGTAATGCGCGGCATCTCGCTCGCCGTAATGAACGCATAATCGACCAGGTTCATCGTCTTCGGCGTGCCGTCAGCGTCGTAGATGACTTCTTCGAGCAGTGCCTGTGCGGTGCCCTGGGCGATGCCGCCGTGCACCTGCCCGGTGAGCAGCAGCGGGTTGATGATCGTTCCCGCGTCGTCGCATGCGTAGTGGGCGCGATGACGCACTGCACCGGTGCGGCAGTTCACCTCGACGACGGCGACGTGGGCACCGAACGGAAACGTGGGTCCGCCGGACGTGAATCGATTTTCGCTTTCGATGCCGATTGTTGCGTCGGAACTGCGCGCAACGTCGGCCCAGCCGACGTGCACTGACGGTGTGCCGCGCACGTGGAAGGTGCCGCTCGTCGGATCGCACACGACGTCGTCGACGTTCGCCTCGAGCAACCGTGCAGCGTGCTCGCGGGCGATGTCGACGAGTCGGTCGGCGGTGTGCTGCACGGCCGAGCCACCGAGCTGCAGCGATCGGGATCCGTACGTACCCAACCCCTCGGTGACGACGTCGGTGTCACCCCACACGAGTGAGATCCGCTCGAGGGGAATTCCGGTGCGATCGCTGGCGATCATCGCCCATGCGGTGTGATGGCCCTGTCCGTGCGGGGAGGTTCCCGTGGCAACGGTGGCACTTCCGTCGGGGTGCACCGTGATGCGTGCGTCCTCGTGCGTCGTGCCACCACTCGTGATCTCGACGTACACGCTCACACCGACGCCGAGCAGCACGTCGTCGCCCCGCTCGCGTCGTTCGCGCTGTTCGCGGCGCAGGTCGTCGTAGTTGGCGGCGGCAAGAACGCGATCGAGAGCCCCGGCGTAGTCACCCACGTCGTATTCGGCGCCGATGGCGGTGCGGTGGGGCTCGTGGAACGGTGCAATGAGGTTGCGTCGTCGCACCTCGACGGGGTCGAGTCCGAGTTCGCGGGCAACGAGGTCCATGGCTCGCTCGATGGCAGCGGTTGCTTCGGGACGTCCCGCACCGCGGTACGCGACGATCGGGGTCGTGTTCGTGAGCACCGATCGCACGCGAGCCTCGATGCGCGGGATGTCGTAGACACCCGATGACATGTTGCGCGTACCGCGCGCGAGGATCGTGCCGATGTCGGCGAATGCCCCGCAGTCCTGCACGATGTCGAGCCGGTAGGCGAGCACTCGACCGTCGCGGCGCGCGCCGACGGCGACGTTCTGGATCTGCGCGCGTCCTTGGCCGAGGGCGAGCATCGACTCGCTGCGCGTCTCGCGCCAGGTGACGGGCGCGGCGACGACACGGGCGATCGCTCCGAGTGCGAGTTCCTCCGGGTAAGCGGTGATCTTCGATCCGAAGCCGCCGCCAACGTCGGGCGTGATGACGTGCACGGCGGCGGTGTCGAGACCGTGCATCGAGGCGAGCTGGTTGCGAACTCCGTGGGCGTGTTGGGTGGAGATCCACTGATGGAGTCGGCCGCCGTGCCAGGCAGCGGCCGAGCCGCGTACTTCGAGCGGGCAAGGTGCCACACGCTGGTTGACGAAAGTGCCGTGCACGACGACGTCGCAGTCGGAGAAGAACCCGTCCCCCGTGAAGTCGGGCAGACCGGCGGCCACCGAGCCGTAGGCGACGTTGCCGTCGAGCTCGGGGTACAGCACCGTGTCGGAGTCGAGGGCGATGAGCGGGTCGACGACGGCGGGCAGGGGATCGATGTCGATGTCGACGGTGTCGACGGCATCGGCGGCGAGCGCAGCCGACGTTGCGACGACCGCAGCGACGGGTTCCCCGACGTATCGCACGCGGTCGTCGGCGAGAACGGACCGCGATACGCGTGAGTTGAAGGGTGATTTCTCGCGTTCCAGCCCGAGATCGGCGGCGACGAGCACGGCAACGACACCGGGCATCGCGCGCGCCCGCGACACATCGATCGACTTCACTGTGCCGTGCGCGATCGGCGAGCGCACGAAGGCGACGTGCAACGCGCCCGCGAGCAGGGGTTCGTCGGCGAGTTCGTCGACGTGTCGGGCGGCTCCGACGAGCAGACGACGGTCCTCGAGTCGCACGACCCGAGTTCCCAGGATGCTCGTGCCCACCGACTCAGACGGTAGCGAAGCGGCGCCGGGCGTCGTTCACGCGACGATCACGGCTGCAGCGGATCGAAGCCGTCGATGTCGCCGGCTTCGACGCGGGCAAATGCATCGCGGCGCACGTCGAGAATTCCCGCGACGAGCGTGTGCGGCCACCGGGCAGGCAGCGTGATCGGTGCATCGGGTCGGGCGAGCAGCGGCACGCGTCGTTCGTTGGGCAGCAGGTAGCCGAGCTGGGAACGGATCGCCTGTTGCAGTCCGGTCGGCGTCTGCAGCGAGTCAACCTCGTCCTGCAACGCATCGTTGATGTCCTCGAACAGTGAGTACTGCGCCTCGCGATCGGTGAGCAGGTCGCGCTGGGCGAACCACGTGCGCAGTGGCAATACGAGCAGCGTAAGGATGATTGCCACCAATCCGACGGCGATGAGCGGCACGCTCCAGCGGCGCACCATTGCCACGATGTTGCCGACGAAACTCACCTCACCATTGTGGCGTTGGCGCCATGGTGCGCGCAGTCATGTCGTTGCGCGACGCACCCGGTCAGTGACGCGGGGAGAGTCTCGCGCGACCGAGGTAGCGAGCCGACGAACCGAGTTCGGCCTCGATTCGCAACAGACGGTTGTACTTGGCGACGCGATCACTGCGTGCCGGGGCTCCCGTCTTGATTTGGCCGCAGTTCGTCGCGACGGCGAGATCGGCGATTGTGGCATCCTCGGACTCGCCGCTGCGGTGGCTCATGACGCTGGCGTATCCGTTGGCCTCGGCCAGCGCCATCGTCTCGAGGGTCTCGGTGAGTGTGCCGATCTGGTTCACCTTCACGAGGACGGCGTTTGCACACCGCTCGTCGATGCCGCGGCGAAGGCGTTGCGCGTTGGTGACGAAGAGGTCGTCGCCGACGAGTTGCACCCGGGAGCCGACGGCGGTGGTGAGAGACGCCCAGCCCCGCCAGTCATCCTCACTCATTGCATCCTCGATCGAGACGATCGGATACTTGTCGACCAGCGACGACCACCACGCGACGAGTGCATCGGCATCGAGCACCTTCTTCTCTCCCGAGAGGTGGTACTTGCCGTCGCGGTACAACTCACTCATTGCGGGGTCGAGCGCGATGCACATGTCGGTGCCCGCCTTGAACCCGGCTTTTTCGATCGCTTCGAGCAGCGCCACGATCGCTTCTTCGTTGTTCGCGAGATCGGGGGCAAAGCCGCCCTCATCGCCGACCGCCGTCGCGCATCCTCGTGCGCGCAACACCGACTTGAGAGCGTGGTACGTCTCGACACCCCAGCGCAGCGCCTCGCCGAACGACGGCGCACCGACGGGCATCACCATGAACTCCTGCAGCTCGATGTTGTTGTCGGCATGTGCACCGCCGTTGATGACGTTCATCATCGGTACCGGAAGCACGTTTGCCGCGTCGCCGCCGATGCTGCGGTACAACGACACACCCTTTGCGTCAGCATTCGCATGCGCGAGTGCCAAACTGACACCGAGGAGTGCGTTGGCACCGAGACGACCCTTGTTCGCGGTTCCGTCGAGGGCGATCATCGCCCGGTCGACGGCGTTCTGGTCCGCTTCGCTCCCGACGAGTGCGCCGGCGAGATCGTCGTTCACGTGGCGAACCGCGCGCTGCACGCCCTTTCCCAGGTATCGCGACCCACCGTCGCGCAACTCGACGGCTTCGTGCTCGCCCGTCGATGCACCCGACGGAACGATCGCGTGCCCGCGCGCCCCGTTCGCGAGGCGAACCTCGACTTCGACTGTGGGATTACCGCGCGAGTCGAGGACTTCGCGACCGGCGATGTGGGAGATTGTTGTCACGTTTCCAGAGTAGTTTGCGCCTTCACCTCGTCCCACAGCGAGTCGAGCTCCGTGAGCGTGGCCGACTCGAGAATGATGCCGCGTTCCCCGGCGATTTGCGCGACAGCCTCGAAACGAGCGATGAACTTGTCGGTCGCCGTGCGCAAGGTCGTCTCGGCGTCGAGACCCAGTTTGCGCACCACGTTCACGACGCTGAAGAGCACGTCGCCGACTTCGAGTGTGACGGTCTGCGGGTCACCGGTGGTGAGCGCACTTCGCAATTCAGCCACTTCCTCGTCGAGCTTGGCGAGTGCACCGGCCGAGTCGGGCCAGTCGAAGCCGACGTCGGCGGCACGCTTCTGGATTTTTTGTGCGAGGGCAAGGGAGGGAGCCGATCGTGCCACACCATCGAAGAAGGAAGTCGGTGTTGCCTTGGCGGCGCGTTCGGCGCGCTTCACCGTGTCCCACGTCGTCACGACGTCGTCGGCGGTCCGCGCGTCGACGTCGGCAAACACGTGCGGATGGCGCCGGATGAGTTTGTCATGCACGCGCTGTGCCACCTCGGCGAGAGTGAATCGGCCCTGCTGCTCGGCGATCGTCGTGTGGAACTCGATTTGATAGAGCAGATCGCCGAGTTCCTCGATGAGCGGCTCGTCGCTGGCCGGATCGTCCGGATCGAGTGCCTGAAGCGCGTCGACCACCTCGTACGTCTCCTCAATGAGGTAGCGCATGAGTGATTGATGGGTCTGCTCGGCGTCCCAGGGGCACTTCTCGCGCAGCGTGCGGGCGAGAGCGTGGAGGCGCACCATCTCGCCGCCGATCGGTGCGCCGAGTCGGGGGATCCACAGACTCGTGAGATGGTCGACGTCGAGCCCGTGCGGCTCGGAGCCGAGTCTGTCGATCTCGGCCCACGTCGTCGTGACGACTCGTTCGTCGGGTAGTCCGAGATGATGGAGCACGACGACGGGTTCATCGCCGACGGCGTTTTCGTTGGCGAGCTTGATCTCCGACATCACCCACGGGGCGTGGCATTGCGCCACGAGGAGCGGGCCGTACTCGTCGGCTGCGTGCTCGGCGAAGCGATGCGCATCGACGAGCCTCACGCCGTTCGTCACCGGGTCGACACCGAGGCGTGCCCATGCTTCGTCGAGGAAGCTGACGGCCGGAATGACGACGACATCGACCGACGTTTCGAGTCGCAGCAACGCAACCGAGGCTTCGAGAACGAGCGGACTACCCGGAACCGCGTAGAGAACGTCGCCGTGTACTGCGGCGGCATCAACGAGTCGCCCCACGATCGCGCGGTAGACATCGTCGAACCCGGCGTGACGTTCGTACTCGTCGTCGAACGACGTCGCACCCGAAACGAGGTGACTCGAAGGATGATGCGTCGTGCGCAGGTACCGGTGTGCTGCGCGTTCGATCGCGGTGCGCGTCTGGTCGGTGATGCGATCGTCTGCACCGGGACCGAGCCCGACCACGGTGATTCGGCTGCGTCGTGCCGACATCGTGCGTTCCGATTGACGACTCAGCGCCGGATCCGACGCGCGACTCGAACGGTCACTCAGTTGGCCACGACGGAGCCGGCAAGTGGATCCCACCGCCCGTACGTCGAGTCGACGCGAATCTTTGCGTCGGCCAGCGCGCCGAGGAGCAGATAGTCACCCGCCGAGCTGGCGTAGTTCGAGCCGATCGACTTTGCGACGACATCGAACGGGCGCACGTAGATGACGTGGTAGCCGAACGACGAGCGCACGGGCCCGAACGGTCGCCCAACTCCGGCGTCGAGTGCCCCGGCGAGGAAGCGATCGTCGAAGCCCTCCTGGTACTGGTTGAGGGCGATGCAGTCACCGTCGGCCGCGGTCAGCGCACCGCCGGTCGTCGTTGCATTCGGCTCCACGGAGTACTTCGCAGCGACTGCGGCGAATGCTTCGTCGTCGACACCGGTCGCACCGAGGTCCTTCATTGCCTGGCGAGCAGTCGCCTCGGTCGGTACGACGAGATGGCGCAGACACAACATGCCCACCGCAGCAGGGCGACGCTCGTAGGTCGCACGCAGCGCGTCGGTCGTCGGCGCCTCGGCGCGGTCGAGAGCCGACACGGCGCTATTCAACTGAATGATGATCTCGCGCAAGGACTCGCTGTACCCGGCGCCCCCCGATTGGTCGAAGCGCTGTTCGCTGAACTGTCGATCGGAATCGCTCACCTCGATACCGAGGTCGGCGAGCACTGCATCGGTCGTGCGCCCGATGATCAGCGACGTGAGCACACTGCGCACGAACTCGGCATCGGCCATGCCATTCGTCGTGATCGCCGTCTGACCGACCGCGGCGAGGTCGGAAACCACGGTCTCCAGTTCGGAGCGCGAGATGTCGGTGTCGTTGATCGTTGCCGCTGCGTCGCCGGTCACCCCGCACGAAGGCAGAGCGACGAGTGCTGCCATGGCAGCGAAGACGAAGCGGCGGTGACGGGGTGCGAATTGCAAGTGAGGCACGCGATCACCCTAGTTGTCGGGCTCGTTGGGGTTGCGGGCGTCGCGTCAGTCGGCGGGATCGAACAACTCACGAAGCACGTCGAGAAACACCGAAACCGGGGCGGCGGCGGTGGTGATCGGCACCGTGAGCGACTTGTCGTCGACGTCGAAGGCAGCTCCCGGGAACAGGCGCTCGATGCGCATCCGCCTGCTCGCGGGCACGGTGACCGGCGTGATGCGGATCCGCTTGTCGACTACGGCGACGTTGGTGATGCCGTTCTCCACGCACCGTGCGCGCAACGCACCGATGTCGAGGAGTGCCAGTGCCTCGGGGGGTGGCGGCCCGAATCGGTCGTTCCACTCGGCTCGCAGCGCCTCGACATCGTTCATCGAGCGCACCTGGGCGACGCGGCGGTACGCATCGAGACGCAGTTCTTCGGCGTCGACGTACGTATCGGGAAGGAACGCACGTGCGGGAATCTCGATTTTCACATCGACGACCACCGCCGGCTCTTCACCCTTCAGTTCATCGACGGCTTCGGAGACGAGCTGGCAATACAGGTCGTAGCCGACGGCGGCGATACGACCGCTCTGCTGTTCACCGAGCAGGCTTCCCGCGCCGCGCAACTCGAGGTCGCGCCGCGCGATCTTGAAGCCGCTACCGAGTTCGGTGGCCTCGCCGATGGTGCGCAGCCGTTCGTAGGCGACTTCACGCAGGACGACGTCGCGGGGATGGAAGAGGTATGCGTACGCCTGTTGGCCACCCCGTCCGACGCGGCCGCGCAGCTGGTGCAACTGTCCGAGCCCCAGGCGGTGTGCATCCTCGACGACGAGGGTGTTCACCGCGGGCATGTCGATCCCGCTTTCGATGATCGTCGTGCACACGAGCACGTCGAACGTGCCCTCGGAAAAATCCACGACCGTGCGCTCGAGGGTCGCTTCGTCCATCTGGCCGTGGGCGAAGGTGATCCGTGCCTCGGGGACGAGCGAGCGCAGCTCCTCGGCGCGCTCCTCGATCGACTCGACCGTGTTGTGGACCCAGAAGACCTGGCCCTGTCGGAGCAGCTCGCGCCGGATCGCCTCGGCGGCGATGCGCCGGTCGTAGCCGGTGACGAACGTGCGAATCGGCTGGCGATCGGCCGGCGGGGTGTGCAGCAGCGACATGTCGCGGATGCCGACAAGACTCATCTCGAGCGTGCGGGGGATGGGCGTCGCCGACAACGTGAGAACGTCGACGTTCGTACGCAGCATCTTCATCGACTCCTTGTGCTGCACACCGAAGCGCTGTTCCTCGTCCACGACGAGGAGTCCCAGATCGCGGAACTTCACCCCCTCCTGCAACAAGCGGTGCGTGCCGATGACGCAGTCAACGTCGCCGTTGGTGAGTGCTGCAAGCACCTTGCGCGCATGGGCGGCGGGCACGAATCGCGAGAGCATCTCGACGCGCACCGGAAAGCGCGAGAAGCGCTCGCTGAACGTCGCGAAGTGCTGCGAGGCGAGCAGCGTCGTCGGGACGAGCACCGCGACCTGCTTGCCGTCCTGGATGCACTTGAATGCGGCGCGGAGAGCAACTTCCGTCTTGCCGAAGCCGACGTCGCCGCACAGGAGGCGGTCCATCGGTACCGGGCGTTCCATGTCGCGCTTGATCTCCTCGATGGCGCGGAGTTGATCGATCGTTTCGACGAACTCGAAGGAGGCCTCGAGTTCCGACTGCCACGGAGTGTCGGGTCCGAAAGCATGTCCGGCGGCGTGCAGTCGGCGCTGGTAGAGAACGACGAGTTCCTGGGCGACGAGTCGCAGCTCGGATCGCACGCGCTGCTTCACACGCTCGAAATCGGCGCCTCCCATGCGGTTGAGTGCCGGCGAATCGCCACCGACATACGGTCGGATTGCGTTCACCTGGTCGCTGAGGACGTAGATGTTGCCGTTCGCATACCGCAGACGCAGGTAGTCGCGCTCGACGCCGTCGATCTCCTGACGAACCATGCCTTCGTACACGCCGATGCCGTGCACTTCGTGCACGACGAATCCGCCGACGACGAGATCCTCGAACGACAGCGATGCTTCGCGCCGTTTCGTGCTGCGTCGTCGCGCCGATCGTCGACCGACGATCTCGTTCTCGGCGATGATCCACAGGCGCTGTTCGGGGAAGACACAACCGTCGTGCAACTCGGCGACTGTGACGTACGTGCCGGGTCGCTCAGGTGCGGTGTCACCGTCGAGTCGGCGTGGTGCGACGCCGTGCTCGGC
>Ga0169931_10006614_pt1 | contig 17403 bp, 17 predicted proteins | sample Kivu_15m_20L_FD_129675 | JGI IMG/M metagenome (GOLD analysis project Ga0169931, IMG submission 129675) | Freshwater microbial communities from Lake Kivu, Western Province, Rwanda to study Microbial Dark Matter (Phase II) - Kivu_15m_20L... | ecosystem: Environmental > Aquatic > Freshwater > Lake...
CTCCGGCGGTACGGCGAGCCCGAGGAGGTCGCCCACATGACTCTGTCGTTGTGCCTGCCGGCCGCATCGTTCGTGAACGGAGCGAGCGTGGTGGTCGACGGCGGAATGACGATCCGTCACACCTGACCAGGATCACCGACCCGTCACCAGAACGACAGGAACGACAGGAACGGCCGGAACGACAGGAACGGCCGGAACGACAACGTTGCTCCGGAAACGAGCCGCAGTGACGACGTCCCGGTTCAGGGTGCGCCGTCGAACAGATCGACGACTCCCGACGGCTGGTGCGGTCCGATGATCAGTTGTTCCAGGATTCCGAGGCCCTCGTGGGTGCGGTCGTCGTCGTGGGCGCGAACCCGACACACGGCCTGAATGTGGACGTTGCTGGGTGAGAGGGGCTGGGTGACCGGCAGATCCCATGCCTCGACGGCATGGACGTCCTCACCTTTCCAGACGCCGTGGCCCCACTCGGGATGGAGGTAGCCGATGCCCATCATCTGGAACTCGTAGAGGGGTTCGAATTCGAGACGCAGCGGTGATCGGCGGCTCTCGAAGCCGAGATCGAGCTCGAAGCTCTCGAACCAGCGCGTGCCCGTTCGGAGCCGGCCTCGGTACCCGATGCTGCTCGCCTCGGTGGGCGGCGGTCCATCGGGCCAGGGTCCATCGTTCACGACCAGTCCAACCTGATGCCAACGGGAACCGTCCTCGTACTCGTTGACGTCGAAGTGCGTCGCGAAATCCGGGAAATTGACCGGTCCCCAGAGCCAGAAGAACTGGCGACCTCCGACCGGAGCACCGAGATCGCTCTGGTGACCGATCGGTCGAACACCCCACGAGCGATCGCGCGATCCGTAGGACGATGCCTCGTCGATCTCGAAGCGTCGACCTTCGACCTCGATCCAACCCGACCAACGACCGAACTGGGTGAGACGTGTGTAGTCGAACACGGTTCGCTGTCCCGCCTTGGTGAGGAAGTGGGGCTCCTGGACCGGGCCACTGCGTGCGGTGAGCAGTAGATCGGCGCGAACCTCGGATGTGTCGACGGTGATCCGGTGGCTCCTCATCGGTTCCAGAATCCGGACCTCGATGGGCCCGACCCGATTGGCGTCGCGCCGGTCGTGCGGAGCTCGACGCGACGCGTGGACGGAGATCTGACGTCGACCCTCCACCACCACCGAGAACGCGGCGTCGGCGACGTGGCGGTTCGGGTAGAGGCCCATGGCGACACCGAAATAGAGCGACCCGTCACGGCGATAGCCGTTGAAGAAGTAGCGGTCGTAGTGGTTGATGTTGGCCGTTCCGGTCTCGGCGATCGGAGAGCTGGATGGGTGGATCGGATAGTCGTCGAAGCTGGTGATCACGCGACGACCGTAGTTGGCGGGAGTGAACCCGTCGGCGGTCGCGCGTCGGCCAACTCCAGCCCGTCGGCGAGCGGTGGGCGTTCGTGTCCCGCATCGTCCGACCGAGGTCACCCGCATGCGACTCTGCGGCCGGAGGCCGTTCGTCCTAGCGTTGCCCCGTGAGTCCGGCCTCCTATCGACGACTGGCGGTGGTGGCCCTCGCACTTCTCTGCGCCATCGTCGTCACCGGCGCCGCGGTGCGCCTGACCGGATCCGGTCTCGGTTGCACCGATTGGCCGCGCTGCAACGAACAGAAGTTCATCGACGTGTCGTCCACCCATGGGGCGATCGAGCAGGTCAATCGGCTGTTCACCGGATTGGTCACCCTCGGGGTGGTGGTTGCCGTGCTCGGAGCCACGCGACGTCGACCCCGGCGGTCCGATCTGGTGTGGTTGGCGTGGGGTCTGGTCGCGGGTGTGGTCGGACAGGTGATCCTGGGAGGGATCGTCGTCCTGACCGATCTCCATCCGTTGGCGAATCAGGGGCACTTCCTCCTGTCGATGATCCTGGTCGTCAATGCTCTGGTCCTCGTGAAACGCTCGGGAGAGGACTCGGACGAGCGCGTTCCGGTCGTTTCGACCTCCACCGCCCGTTGGGTACGGGGGGTGGTGGTCGTCGGTGTGCTCGCGGTCTTCACCGGAACCGTGGTGACGGGTTCGGGACCCCACGCCGGAGACGAGAACGCCCGCCGATTCGGATTCGACATCTCGAATATCGCGCGGATCCACGGAATCTCGGTGATCCTCACCCTGTCGCTGTTGGTGGCTCTGATCGTGGTCACCCGACGCGGGAACGACCGCGGTCGACTCGACAACGCGATCGAAGTCGTGCTGGCGATCGGCGTGCTGCAGGCCGCGGTCGGCTACGTGCAGTACTTCAACGACATCCCGGCTCTGTTGGTTGGTATCCACATCGCCGGCGCCACGGCGTTCACCCTGGCGTTGGCGAATCTCTGGCTCGGGTTGCGTTCGGGGAGCGCTCGTCAGGCCGAGAAATCGCTGACCCGGGAAACGGTGGCGTAGAACTCGTCCACGGTGGTTCCGATGATGTCGACCACCGATCGGACCGATTCGATTCTTCCCATCACCTGCCCGGTGAGAGCGATGGAGGACTCCATGTCGCCGCCGAAATAGAGGTCCATGGCCCGGGCCATTTCGGTGAGCGGCACGTGTTCGTCCTTCTCGAGGCGACTGGTTCGTTCGGTCCGGATGGCCCGCAGTCCCGGTCTCGAGAACCGGTTGAGGAAGACCGTGTCGGTCTCGGCGCCCCGCACGATCGCGTCTTTCCAGTTGGAATGAACGGGGGACTCGATGGACGACACCATGCGCGTTCCCATCTGCACCCCCTCGGCGCCGAGGGCGAAGGCGGCGGCCATCGAACGACCGTCGCAGATTCCACCGGCGGCGATGACGGGGACCTCCACGCGTGACGCGACCAAGGGAAGAAGAACCATCGTCGAGACGTCGCGAGGGTTCTTGAAGCCTCCTCCCTCGCCACCTTCGACCACGAGGCCGTCGACTCCCGCGTCGACCGCCTTCAGGGCGGCGGAGAGTGTGGGAACCACATGGAAGACGGTGAGACCGGCGTCCTTCAGTCGACCGGTGTACTGCCGCGGGTCTCCGGCCGACGTGGTGACGAAGCGAACTCCCTGTTCGACCACGAAGTCGACGATCGACGGATCGCGAACGAAGAGTTGGGCGATGTTCACGCCGAAGGGTCGGTCGGTGAGATCGCGCATCCGGGCGATCTCACCGCGAATCACGTCGAGTTCGCCCGACGAGGTCTCGATGATGCCGAGTGCGCCGGCATTGCTCACCGCCGATGCCAGCGCGGAGCGGGCGATCCAGCCCATGGGGGCCTGAACGATCGGGTAGTCGACCCCGAGGAGATCGCTGACGCGGGTGCGGATCGGGGGTCGAGTCACGTTGGAACGCTAGTCGCGCCACCCTCGAGGCGTCCGCGCTCCGAGCGAGCGACAATCGGTAGCCCCGCGACCACCAGGCCGGCTCCGAGCCAGCCGAGGGGACGAAGGGTCTGGTCGAGCAGCAGGCCGGAGGCCGCCGCCGCCACCACCGGTTCGAGAATGGTGAGCATCACCACGGTCGACGGCTGAAGACGCGCCAGACCACGACCGAACGCCAGATAGGCGACCGTGAGGGTGATCAGTCCGATGTAGAGCAGCACCAGCAAACCGCGTCCCTGAGCGACCCACGAGTTGTCGAGAAAGGGCAGGGTCGGCGCGAGCAACACACCGCCGCCCAGGAAGATGCTCGCCATCGCCGCGGTGGGTGGCACCCCCTCGTCGAGCAGGTGGGATCCGACCTCGGTGTAACCGGCGTAGGCGAACCCGGCGATCACCGCGGCCACGACACCGGCGGGACGGGCGGATATCTCCTCGTATCCGCCGACGACGAGAACGGTGACTCCTCCGACCAACACGACGGCCGAGACCCACCAGAGCGTCGGTGGCTCGGGCCGACCCCGGACCACGCCGATCAGGCGACTGGCCAGGGGGCTGACACCGATCGTCACCAGGGACGCCATCGCCACTCCGGTCGACGAGGTCGCCACGAAGAACATGGTCTGGTAGACGGCGACCCCCAACGCACCGGTCGCCACCGAGAATCGTCGACCGGAAAGGTTCCATTCGCGCGCCAGGATCGCCAGGGCGCCTCCGCCCACCAGCAGTCGGAGCGTCGCCGCCGACACCGAGGGCGTACCGTCGGGAGCCTGGGCGAGCGCGGTGCCGACCGTCCCGAACAGAACCGCCGCGAAGCAGATGAGTCCCATCGCTCCGAGAGGCGAGCCCTTCGTGTCGGAGTCCACCCGGAGAGTCTCACCCACGGGACGGGACGCGCCGAAGTGGATCATCGATCTCTTTGTGGTCGTCCCGGCGTGGACTATCGTTCGCCTAATGTTGGCGGAAACGTCGGGGGACGTGGGCATGAACCGTGCCGCGAAACCCGTCGTACGGCGTCTCGGCCGTCGGTTCTCGCTGGGGCTGTTGCTCGTGACCCTCGCTTCCCTGGCTCTGCCGGCGTTGGCGTCGGCCGAGGGTGAGGACGATGGTCTGGCCATTCGGGCCATCGTGAAGGACCAGCAACGAGACGCGAACGGCAAAGCCGACAACCAACCGGTGGCCGGCGTCGAGATCGTGGTGACCGACGAGTCGGGAACCGAGGTCGCGCGCGGTGAGACCGACGACAAGGGCGTGGCCGTGCTCCCACTGCCCGGACGAGCGGTGTTCACGGTCACCCTCGACGAGGATTCCTTGCCGGACGGTCTGGCCTTGGACGTCAGGAGCCCAGGGGTCGTGACGGTGGATTCCAGCGAGTTCGTGACCTCCACCAAGGCCCTGAATTTCTTCACCGGCGCCTCGCAAAGCACCTCGCAGAGTTTCGGCGAACGTCTGGCACAGCGAATTCTCGACGGCATCCGTTTGGGACTCGTGCTGGCGATGTGCGCCGTCGGTCTCTCGTTGATCTTCGGGACGACCGGCCTCACCAACTTCGCGCACGGCGAGATCGTGACCTTCGGAGGGCTCGCCACCTTCGTGTTCAACATCACCGGGCTGAGCTTCCTCGGCTTCCTCAGTTTCCTGCCCGGCGTGACGGAGCAAGGAACGTTCCACATCCTGTGGGCCGCTCCGATCGGCGTCGTCTTCGGAGGCTTGTTCGGCTGGGCGCTGAATGCCGGGATCTTCTCGCGCTTGCGTCATCGAGGCATCGGCCTGGTGACCCAGATGGTTCTGACGGTGGGATTGTCGATCCTGCTGCGCAACTTCTTCCTGTCGCGATTCGGTGGTCGTACCCGTCCGTATCGCGAATTCACGCTGCAACGAGCGATCGACATCGGCCCGGTCAGCATCACGCCTCGCGACCTCGTGGTGTCGATTCTGTCGCTCGTGCTTCTGGTGTCGGTGGCTCTCGCCCTGCGCTACACCAGACTCGGCAAGGCGACGCGAGCGGTCTCCGACAACCCCGACCTGGCCTCGGCCACCGGTATCGACAGCGAGCGGGTGATCCGTCTGGTCTGGATCCTCGGCGGGGCACTGGCCGCGATCGGAGGAGTGTTCCGAGGCCTCGACGAGCAGGCCAGCTTCGACATGGGCAGCCGCCTGTTGTTCCTGATGTTCGCCGGTATCACCCTCGGGGGACTCGGATCCGCGTTCGGTGCCTTGGTGGGCAGTTTCGTGGTGGGCATCATGGTCGAGGTCGCGAGCCTGGTGGTACCGACCGAATTGAAGGCCACACCGGCCCTTCTCATCCTGATTCTGGTGCTGCTCCTGCGTCCACAGGGCATCCTCGGCAAAGCGCAAAGGGTGGGGTAAATGGATTGGCCGCTCATCATCGAGAACAGCCTCAAGGGCCTCGTCGGCATCAACGCCGTCTACTTCGCCATCGCCGCGATCGGGATGAACGTTCAGTACGGCTACACCGGTCTGCTGAACTTTGGTCAGGCGGGTTTCATGGCGTGTGGCGCCTACGGCCTCGGAATGACGGCGCACTACTTCGACATCTCGATGTGGTGGGGAATCCCGCTCGGCATCGTCTTCTCGGTGGTGCTCGGTCTGCTCATGGGTATCCCCACCCTCCGTCTCCGTGCCGATTACCTCGCCATCGTGACGATCGCCGCCGCCGAGATCATCCGTCTGGTGGTGCGGTCGGTGAGGTTCAAGACCTACTTCGGAGGCAGCGACGGCATCAACAATTTCTCCGAGTCGTTCCGCAAGGTCGGTACTGATCTCGGCATTCAGCAGTCGTCCGAGTACGGGTTCCGGCCGTTCCAGTTCACGGGTCGCGAACTGTGGACCCTGATCATCGGCTGGTTGCTGGTCGCTCTCTTCGGATTCCTGGTCTACAAACTGATGAAGAGCCCGTGGGGCCGGGTCCTGAAGGCGATTCGAGAGGACGAGGATGCCGTACGGAGTCTCGGCAAGAGCGTGTATTCGTACAAGATGCAGTCGCTGATTCTCGGCGGAGTGATCGGAACCTTCTCCGGAATGGTTTTCGCCCTCGACCGTGGCAGTGTGCAGCCCGACAACTACAGCCGCGACGTCACCTTCTACGTTCTGACGGCTCTGGTCCTGGGGGGAGTCGCCAAGGTGACGGGCTCCATCGTCGGTCCGATGCTCTTCTGGGGTCTGTTCACCTTTGTCGACAACTTCATGCGGCAGATCGCCGAGGATCCCATCAAGGTCGGCAACCTCACCCTCCTCCAGTCGACGCAGGTCGGACAGCTGAACTACATGCTGATCGGTCTGGCCCTGATCCTGCTGATGGTTTTCCGTCCCCAGGGTCTGGTCGGCAACCGCAAGGAAATGGCCTTCGATGGACGCTGAACGCACGTACGGCGAGCCCGCCACGCGCGCCCGGGAGGCTCTCGGAATCTGCGAACGTTCGCCCGGTTCGCGCAAGCCCGACCCGATCCTCGTCGCTCACGATGTGCGTCGCGAATTCGGGGGCATCGTGGCCGTCGACGTCGAGCATCTCGAGGTGCAACGGGGTTCGATCACCGCGTTGATCGGGCCGAATGGTGCGGGCAAGACGACCTTCTTCAACCTCATGACGGCCTTCGACACGCCGAACACCGGCACGTGGTCGTTCGATGGTCGATCCATGGAGAAGGTCCAGTCCCATCGCACCGCCGCGATGGGTATGGTGCGGACGTTCCAGCTCACGAAGAGTCTCACGAAGTTGACGGTGATCGAGAACATGCGTCTCGGGGCCACCGATCAGATCGGCGAGAAGTGGTGGAACGGCCTGTTCGGGTCCCGATGGAGGGCCCAGGAGGAGCAGATCACCGAGCGGGCCGAGTCGCTCCTCGCTCGTTTCAATCTGGCTCACATGCGCGACGAGTACGCCGGGGCATTGTCCGGCGGCCAGCGCAAATTGCTGGAGATGGCTCGTGCCCTCATGACCAATCCGAGATTGGTCATGCTGGACGAGCCGATGGCGGGTGTGAATCCGGCACTGAAACAAAGTTTGAACGCCCACATCCGCGATCTTCGTGATCAGGGCATGACGGTGCTGTTCGTCGAACACGACATGGACATGGTCCACGACATCAGCGATTGGGTGGTGGTGATGGCCGAGGGACGCATCATCGCCGAGGGCACCCCCGACGACATCTCGCGCAATCCGGCCGTGATCGACGCCTATCTGGGAGCTCATCAAGGTCGCACGTTGTTGGAGGAGTCCGAAGGATGACCACGATCGTTCTGGAGGCCCGCGAGCTGGTGGCCGGCTACATCCCCGAGGTGAACATCCTGAACGGGTGCGACCTCGAGGTTCGCGAGGGCGAGTTCGTCGGAATCATCGGACCGAATGGTGCCGGTAAGTCCACGTTCCTCAAGGCCGTGCTCGGCCTGTGCAAGGTGCGTTCGGGAACCATTTCGCTCAATGGCGACGACATCACGGGGCGCCAAGCCCACGAGTTGGTGCCTCTCGGTGTCGGATACGTTCCCCAGACCAAGAACGTCTTTCCGAGCCTGACGGTTCGGGAGAACCTCGAGATGGGTTGCTTCCTGAAGCCGTCGGTGTTCAGGGAACGCTTCGAGTACGTCGCCACGATGTTTCCGAAACTGGCCGACCGGGCCGGTCAACGGGCTTCGGCGCTGTCGGGCGGCGAGCGCCAGATGGTGGCGATGGGCCGAGCCCTGATGCTCGAGCCCAAGATCCTCTTGCTCGACGAACCGTCGGCCGGCCTGTCGCCCGCGCTTCAGGACGAGGTGTTCGTTCAGTGCCGAACGATCAACAAGAGCGGCGTGGCGATCCTCATGGTCGAGCAGAACGCTCGTCGGTGCCTGCAGGTCGTCAATCGCGGTTACGTCCTCGATCAGGGCCGCAACGCCTACACCGGGACCGGGCGAGAGCTCCTGGCCGATCCCAACGTGATCGAGCTGTACCTCGGAACGCTGGTCAAGGCCACCGGCGGCTGAACCACCGACCTTCGTCGCCCGATCCCGCGGCGACGCTCCACCCGGACACGTCGACTCGACACGTCGACCGGACAACGAGAAGGGCCCCCGGTTTCCCGGGGGCCCTTCCAGTTCCGAAGAACTACGGAATCACGCGCCAGCGTCGAAGTTCTCGCCGAGCGCGTTGCCGATGAAGCCGTCCACACCGTAGACGGCCTTGTTCTTGGGGCCGATGCCGTTCTCGACCATGGTCCGCAGGATGCGGCTGGCCTCGTCGAACGAGATCATGATGATGGCGTCCGGATCGGCGGCGACGATCTCGGCGATCTCAGCGTCGAACGAGGTCGCCGCCGGGTCGTAGATCTTCTTGCCGAGCACTTCGACACCCGAAGCTCCGAGCACCTCTTCGGCGACGTCCGCGAGGCTCGTGCCGTAGGCGTCGTCGAGGGCGATGATGTACGCCGAGGCGTTGCCGTCTTCGGCCACGACTCCCGCGAGCACCGCACCCTGGAGGCTGTCCGGGGGAGCGTTACGGAAGTAGAGGCCGTTGTCGGCGTAGTCGACCAGCTTCAGCGAGGTGTTGGCCGGGCTGAACTGGATGACACCCGCCTGGGTGATCTTGTCGATGACGGTGAGCGACACCGACGAGGACGCCGCACCGATGATGGCGTCGACGTTCTCGCTGAGGAGACGGTCGACGGTCACGCTGGCGGTGTCGGTGCTGGTGTCTCCGGAGTCGCCGGGCAAGTACTCGACCGGCTGACCGAGGACGCCACCGGCCTCGTTGATGACGCTGACGGCGTAGTTCACGCCGGCGATCATCGGCGCACCGAGGAAGGCGAGCGAGCCGGTCTCGGGGAGGAGTCCACCGAGCTTCAGCACGCCGTCACCCTCGCGCTCCACCTCAGCGGTCGCGAGCGGCAACACGGCCGACTCGGGCGCAGCGGCGGGAATGTAGGTGGTCAGCGAATCGTCGATGCGGTTGTCCGCGCCGAAATTCAGAACGCCGTACGAGGCCTCGAGGGGCTCGCCGTTGCCGTTCAGGGTGTTCGGGCCCGAGACACCTTCGAAGTCGATGTCGGTGCCGGCCTCGATGAGCTCGACGCAGGTGGTCCAATCGAAGCACTGCTCTCCGTCCTTCGACACGGCGACGATCTCGTTGGCCAGAGCCGAACCGTCGGTGCCGGCCTGGGTGGCGGCCAGAGCGATCAGCATCACGGCGTCGAACGACTCCGCGGCGTAGCTCCAGTCGTTGAGAGCCTCATTGCCCTCTGACACCCAGAAATCACTGATGGCCTGCTTCCACTCGTCGGACAGATCGACGAGCGGGGTGGTGCCCTTCAGACCCTCGAGTTCTCCGTCCGAAGCCGGGGCCGGAGCCTCGGTGGCTTCGGGAGCCTCGGTGGTCGGAGCCTCGGTCGCTTCCGGAGCCTCGGTGGCCGCGGGAGCAGTCGTGTCGGCGGCCTCGTCGTCTCCACCGCAGGCGGCAGCGCCCACGAGTGCGAGACCGACGAGGAGTGCGCCGAAGCGACGTCCTGTGGTCTTCTTCATTGTTTCTCCCCCTATGGAGATCAGGGACGCAAGTCCCACTGGTTGGAGAGGTCAGAGTATCCGTGTGATGAAGGAAATTCCTCCCGAACTGGCGGTTGGACCCGATCCCAGGCCCGGGGCGGTCGGAGACCGTTGGGTCCCCGTTCGAGGGCTACGGTGAGCCCATGTCCAGCGACGATGCGAAATCCGGTGCCGAGTCAGAGGTTCTGTACGAGATCGCCGACCATATAGCCACCATCACACTGAATGCCCCGGACCGGCTGAACACCATCTCGGGGCCGATGCTGAACGAGTTGTCCGAACAACTGCTGCGGGCCGACCGCGACCGGAACGTGCGGTGCATCGTTCTCACCGGGGCCGGTCGGGCGTTCTGCGCCGGCCTCGACCTGGCGGCGCAAATGGGTCAGAAGAAGTCGCTCGGGGTGCTCGATTCCGGAGGAGATCTCGGCGCGGAGTTCGACCTGCGCACCGCACCGCCGGTCGTGCTGCACAACCTCGACACTCCCACGATCGCCGCGATCAACGGCGGGGCCGCCGGCTACGGACTCGATCTGGCCTTCGGATGCGACATCCGCGTCGCCAGTTCCTCGGCCAAGTTGAACCCGGGTTTCGCCAAACGCGGCATTCTTCCCGAGAGTGGAGGAACGTGGCTCCTGCCGCGGATCGTTGGATACGCCAAGGCCGCCGAGATCTGCTTCACCGGCCGAACCCTCACGGCCGACGAATCGCTGGAACTCGGGCTCGTGAACCGCGTGTCGACCCCCGAATCGTTCGTGGCCGACGTGACTGCTCTCGCCGCCGAGATCGCCGCCAACGCGCCGCTCGCCGTGCGGGCCATCAAGCGCATGATGCGGGCCGCCGAGACCGAGACCTTCGAGCAGAACATCCATCACGTCTTTCTCCAATTGTTGCCACTGTTCCGCACCAGCGACTTCCGCGAGGGCGTCGCATCGTTCATGGAGAAGCGTCCCGCCAATTTCGAGGGTCGATGAACGGTCCGGGCGGCCCGTCCGACGACGTCGGTCTCCTCCGAGGAATCGCCACCACCCGAACCATCCGGCGATACACCGACGAACCGATCTCGGACCTGGAACTCTCGCGGGTGCTGTACGCGGCCTCGCGGGCTCCGAGCGGATCGAATCGTCAGCCGTTCCGTTTCCTGGTGCTCAGAGACGGCGAGAGAGCGGTCGCCGCCAAGCGACTGCTCGGTCGGGCCTTCCGCGAGGGATGGAACACCAAGAATCGGTCCGACGGCTACGAGACCGGAAGTGGTGCCGATCCAACCTCACCCAAGGCGCGTCAGGCCGCCACGATGCAGCGCTACGTCGAACGGTTCGAGTCGGTGCCGGTGGTCGTTCTGGTCGGTCTGGTTCGGTACCGCGAACCGAGTCCCTACGAAGGCGCCTCGGTGTACCCGGCCTGCCAGAACCTGCTGTTGGCGGCCCGCGCCGTCGGCCTCGGTGGGGCGCTGACGATGTGGCATCTCGCCGTCGAACGCGAACTCCGCCAATTGCTGGAGATCCCCGAGGAGGTCGCCCTGTCGGCCTGCATCACGCTCGGACGTCCGGAGGGATCGCACGGACCAGTGCGCCGACGCCCGCTCGTGGAGTCGGTCTTCGACGATCGGTGGGGCGTCGCGGCCACTTGGATCGATGAACCCGAGGAATCCCCGCATCCGCGCGGCCCCTCGACGCGATGAGTCCGGGTCCGTTCTCCGCCGACGACATCCGGATGTCGCTGAATCTGCTGGGTCTCGACGAGAACGCGGATCTTCCGACAGTGGCCGCCCGCCGTCGGGCCCTCGCCGGACGGGCGCATCCGGACCGTGGCGGGACGCACGTCGAGATGACCGAGGTCAACCGCGCCGCCGATCTGCTGATCGCGTGGCTTCGGGATCCGGATCGACGTCGGCTCGATCCGTCCGCGGAATCCTCGACGGTGTCGCCGGTGACGAATCGAAGTTCCACCCGCCGGCCCGAAGAGTCGTCACCGAACGAAGAGTCGTCACGGAACGGACATTCGTCGCGGAGCGAGGAATCGTCACGGAACGAAGGATCGCGATGGCGTGTCGACCGTCCGTCCTTCGTCGTGGAAGCCCTACCGGTCGTGGCGCACGAGGCACTTCTCGTGGCGGCCGCCGTTCTCGGTCGGGTCTGCGACGACGACCCTCCCTACGCAATCGAGGCGTTCATCGGTGATGCGGACGAGATCTGGTGCCGACTCGAGTTGGTTCCCGATGCCGGTTCGACGACCGTGAGCATCGTGAGCGACTCCGACCCCGAGGAACTGATCGCGATGTGGTGCGACGCCGTCAACGAACTGGGTCTCCCGGACTGATCGACCTCGGCGACGAGTCAACGACCCGCCGCGGCCTTGCCAAGTCGATCGCGAATCGCCCGTCCGATTCCCGTATTTGCCGGGAGGATCACCTGAGCCACCTCGACACCTTGGTCGTCGAGGCGACGCAACTCGTCGTAGAGCCGGTGTGCGAACGACTCGGGATCGTTGCGCGCGTCGAGAGTCGGCAGGTTCGCCGACCGAAGGTCGTTCGCTTCGACGAGCACGAGGCGGCAGCGAGGTGCGTAGTGGCGGTCGAGCATTCCGGGAGCCCGCGCTGGTCCGGATGGTCCGGCGGTGGTCAGAACCTCCTCGAGCATCTCGTTGGTCACCGCACCCGGACGCAGGATCTGGGGAGGGGAGCAGGTGCAGTCGACAATCGTCGATTCGAGGCCGATCTCGGACGGTCCGCCGTCGAGCACGTAGTCGACGTCGTCTCCGAGATCCCGGAGAACGTGTTCGGCTGATGTGGGACTGACTTCTCCGAAGCGGTTGGCCGATGGGGCGGCGACGGGTGCTCCGAGCGCCGCGAGCAAACCACGAAAGAGCGGATGGGAGGGGACCCGAACCGCCACGGTCGAACGTCCTCCGGTGACCGTGGTCGGAACGTCGTCGGCGGCCGGAACGACCAACGTCAGTGGTCCGGGCCAGAAGGTGCGGGCGAGCAGATCGGCGACCTCGGGCCAATCGGAGGAGAGACGACGGGCGGCGGCGACGTCGCTCACGTGGGCGATGAGCGGATGGTCGACCGGTCGACCCTTCGTCGCGAACACTCGCGCCAATCCCGTCGACGATTCGAGGGACGCACCGAGGCCGTACACGGTCTCGGTCGGCACACCGACGATGCCACCGCGGCGGAGAATGGTGACCGCGCGTTCGATGTCGTCACCCGATCGCAACTCGACCGAACCCGGCCCACCCGAATCCGGTGTCGGGGTCACGAGGGGAGAGCGTCCAGGAACTCGAGGGTGGCGTCGAAGAATCCGAAATTCTCGGTGGTCGCGAAGTGATCGACCCCGGGCAAGGTGACGAGTCTCGAATTCGGAAGAAGTTCCGCCAGGGGATCGCCGGGGCCGGCGAAGTCGCGGTCTCCGATCACCACGAGGCAATCGGCCGAGATCGCGGCGAGCTCGTGAGGTTCGAACGGACGACGCTCGCGCCTTATGACGCAGGTCAGGGCGACGCGGTCGTTGCCGGGTTGCTCGGCGTATTGAACGAAGAGTCGCGAGAGATTGTCCGGTTCCGGATCGGATCCATCCAATGCGGCGATCAACCGCCGGTGCGATTCGAGGTCCGGAGGGGATACGGCGTTGCGCCCCACACCGGCGAGCACGAGGCGACCGAACCGGTCGGGACGTTCACACGCCGCACCGAGCAAGGTGAGGGCACCGAGGGAGAAGCCGATCGCGTCGACGCGCGGGCTCCCGTCGATCGCATCGAAGAGTCGTCCGGTCAGTTCGCCGTACGCATCGGGGTCGTGCGGCTTCGGGGCCGATCCATGACCGAGGAGGTCGACTCCGATGACCCGCCGTCCGGCATCGGCGAGCAGGTCGACCAGTCCCGAGCGCCTCCAGGTGGTCTCGAAAGACCCGCCCCAGCCGTGTACGAGCAGGACGGGAACGTCGGCGGGGTCGTGGTTCACCACGCCGAGCAAGTTACCCCCTAGCCTGAAGCGGCTCCCGACAAGGAGCGAAGGGACAACGATCGCGCATGAGATTCATCAACGACCAGCGCCCGGCGTACGACCTCACCTACAACGACGTGTTCATGGTGCCGAGTCTCTCGGCGGTCGGGTCGCGGTTCGATGTAGACCTGTCGACCACCGATTCCGTCGGAACCACCATCCCGATCGTGGTGGCCAACATGTCGGCGGTGGCGGGGCGACGCATGGCCGAGACGGTGTCGCGACGGGGTGGTCTCACGGTTCTCCCGCAGGACATTCCGCTGGAGGTCATCGAGTCGGTGGTGACCTACGTCAAGACGCGCCATCCGGTGTACGACACACCGATCACGCTCTCGCCGTCCGACACCGTGGGTGAGGCGCTGAGTCTGATCCACAAGCGAGCCCACGGCGCGGTCGTGATCGTGGACGACGAGCGGCGTCCGCTCGGTATCTTCACCGAGACCGACGCCATCGGCTACGACCGGTTCACGCAGTTGCACAACGTGATGTCGGCCGATCTGTTGACACTGACCGCGGGAACCGATCTGGAGAAGATGTTCGACGTTCTGTCGGGTCATCGCATCACCACCGCCCCGGTGGTCGACGACGATGGTCGCTTGGTCGGTTGCATCACGCGCAAGGGTGCTCTTCGATCCACGATCTACCGCCCGGCGGTCGATTCCCGGGGACGCTTCCTGACTGCGGTCGCGATCGGCGTCAACGGAGATCCGGGCGCCAAGGCCAAGCGACTGGCGGCGATGGGTGTCGACGTTCTGGTCGTCGACACCGCGCACGGTCACCAGGATCGGATGTTGCGGGCCGTCGCCGCCGCGCGGGCCAACGCCCCCGAGGCCCGGATCGTGGCCGGCAACGTGGTGACCGCCGAGGGCACGAGAGACCTGCTCGACGCCGGCGCCGACATCGTGAAGGTGGGCGTCGGTCCCGGTGCGATGTGCACGACACGCATGATGACCGGCGTCGGACGACCGCAGTTCTCGGCCGTGTTGGAGTGCTCCGACGAGGCCCGGTCGCGGGGTGCCGCGACGTGGGCCGACGGTGGCGTGCGGCATCCCCGCGACGTCGCCCTGGCGCTGGCCGCCGGTGCGGGCAACGTGATGTTCGGCTCGTGGCTGGCGGGAACCTACGAGTCGGCGGCCGACACGCTCAGGGATCCGGAGGGTCACCTGTACAAGGAGAACTTCGGGATGGCCTCCAATCGTGCGGTTCGCAATCGAACTCGACGCGAGGGACACTTCGACCGCGCCCGCAAGGAGCTCTTCGAGGAGGGCATCTCGTCGTCGCGGATGTATCTCGACCCCGAACGTCCGGGCGTCGAGGACATCATCGATCAGATCGTGGCCGGCGTTCGCAGCGCCTTCACCTATGCCGGAGCGGCCTCCACGTCGGAGTTCCGTGAGCGGGCCGTCGTGGGCGTGCAGAGTGCCGCGGGCTACGACGAGGGACGCCCGGTCGGCACGAGTTGGTGACCCATGGTCGTCGTCGCCATCGACGGTCCGGCCGGGGCCGGTAAATCGACGGTCGCGCGAGCCCTGGCTCGTCGCCTGGGTGTGCAGTACCTCGACACGGGCGCCATGTATCGCGCGGTCACGTGGGCGGTACGCGAACGGGGAATCGACCCCTCGGACGCGACACGAGTGGGGGAACTGGCGGCTCGACTCTCGATCGAGGTCGGCCTCGACGTCGTCACCGTCGATGGTCACGACGTGACGACGGCCATTCGCTCCCGAGAGGTGACGGCCGATGTCAGCACCGTGGCCGCCAACTCGGACGTGCGAAGCGACATGCGACGACGTCAGCGAGCCTGGGGTGAGGTGCGCGGGGGTGGCGTGATCGAGGGTCGGGACATCGGAACCGTCGTCTTTCCGGACGCCGAGCTCAAGGTGTTCCTCACCGCGTCGGCACGGATCCGAGCGGAGCGTCGCGTGTTGGAGTCGGGAGGCGACGTCGACCGAATCGAGGCCGACATCGCCGAACGGGATCGGAAGGATTCGTCGCGGTCGGACGGCCCGTTGCGCTCGTCGTCGGACTCCGTCGTGGTCGACACGTCCGGTCGGACGGTGGAGGCGATCGTCGACGAGTTGATGGAGCTGCTCGCGACCCGGACCGGAACCGAACGGCGATGATCGGTGTCGAGACGTATCTCGCCGGTGACGGACTCGGAAGTCGGATCTTCTATCAGGTCGTGCGGGGGATCGTCGTCGGCTTCTGTCGGACGTACAACCGCATGACCATCGAGGGTCGCGACAACGTTCCCGTGGACGGCCCTTTTGTGCTCGCTCCGGTGCATCGTTCGTTCATCGACACTCCCATCGCCTCCGGGTGCACGAGAAGACGCATGAGGTTCATGGGCAAGGATTCACTCTGGCGCAGGCAGCCGTTCCGCTGGATTCTCTCGGCACTGGGGGCATTTCCGGTCACCCGCGGTGCCGCCGACCGCGAGGCGATCACGCGATGCATCGCGGTGCTGCAAGCGGGACAGCCTCTGGTCCTGTTCCCGGAAGGCGAACGAAAGGTGGGTCCCACCGTGCAACCGCTGTACGACGGTGCGGCCTATGTCGCGTGCAAGGCGGGGGTTCCCATCGTTCCGGTCGGCATCGGTGGTAGCGGAAGGGTGATGGGTCGCGGTGTCCGATTCGTCTGGCCTCACAAGGTTCACGTGATCGTCGGACCGGTCATCGACGTGAAACGATCGGACTCGGGCCGGGTTCCACGCGCCGAGGTGCGCGAGGTGTCGTCGCGGTTGCACTCCGAACTTCAGCGACTCTTCGACGAGGCCGAACGCAAGGCGCGCGGACGACGGGGATCAGCGGGCCGGTAGCGCCAGGAACGCCGAGAGCGCTCGTCGCAACAAGTGCGGGTCTCTGATCCCGCACATCTCGCGCGCCGAGTGCATCGAGAGTTGCGGTGCTCCGACGTCGGCCGTCGGAATTCCGAGGCGAGTGGCGGCGAGCGGTCCGATCGTCGATCCGCAGGGCACGCTGTTCTTGCTGGAGAAGATCTGCTGCTCGACCCCCGCTGCTCGACAGGCGGCGCCGAAGCGAGCCGCCGTGAGGTCGCTGGTTGCGTAGCGCTGATTGGCGTTCACCTTCAGCACCGGGCCGACGTTCGGGAGCGGACGGTGGGCCGGATCGTGCCTCTCGGCGTAGTTGGGGTGCACCGCGTGCGCGCAGTCGGCCGACAAGCATTCGGAACGGGAGAGCAGTCGATCGAACGACGTGGGGTCGGAGGGATCGTCGAGACGAACCGCGAGCATCCTCAACACCCGCTCGAGCCATGGTCCGGAGGCGCCGGTGACGCTCTCGGACCCCACCTCCTCGTGGTCGAACAGAGCAACCACCGAGGTGGCTGCGGACTGCGAGTCGAGCAGGGCTCCGATCGACGCCCAACATGACACCTGATTGTCGATGCGGCCCGAGACCAGGAGGTCGGAGTCGAAACCGATGACGGTCGCCCGCGCGGTGTCGAACAGCGACAGATCCCACGAGGCGACGTCGCCCGACTCGATGGCGATC
>Ga0169931_10006615_pt1 | contig 17403 bp, 16 predicted proteins | sample Kivu_15m_20L_FD_129675 | JGI IMG/M metagenome (GOLD analysis project Ga0169931, IMG submission 129675) | Freshwater microbial communities from Lake Kivu, Western Province, Rwanda to study Microbial Dark Matter (Phase II) - Kivu_15m_20L... | ecosystem: Environmental > Aquatic > Freshwater > Lake...
CGCGGCTACGTGTTCGTGGCCATCGACCGCGCCACGCGCTGGGTGTACATCGGCATCAAGCGGCGCAAGACGGCGGCGGCCGCGCGCAGCTTCCTCAACGAGGTGGCCAAGGCCGCACCGTTCGTGATCAAGACCATCCTGACTGACAACGGCAAGGAGTTCACGGACCGGCTTTTCGGAAGCCGCGCCAAGGACGCCTCTGGTGAGCACGAGTTCGACCTTCTGTGCGAGAACCTGAGCATCGAGCACCGGCTCACCAAGCCCCGTACGCCGCGTACCAATGGCATGGTCGAGAGGTTCAACGGCAGGCTCGAGCAGGTGCTGCAGACGCATCGCTTCAACAGCGCCGAGGATCTGAGCAAGACGCTGCATCGCTACGTGTGGCTGTACAACCAGCACCTGCCGCAGAAGGCTCTCAACCACGAGACACCCCTGATGGCCATGAAACGCTGGCAGGAATCACACCCTCACCTGTTCAAGAAAAAGGTAGCCAATCATCCAGGACCTGACATTTAGGTATGAATTTTTCATGCTATGTGCTCCCCAAAAGTTACCAATTCTCACCGCTCGCCCCAAGCATGGCAGCCTCGCCACACCTCGGCGAAGCTCAATCATGCCCGCAACCCTCGATCCCCGCAAGGCTTACGCGACCCGCCAGCAAGGTGACCTCGTGGTTGTCTGGACCTGGGTCAACGACGAGCGCGCCATGGTGCTGCTGCCTGCTCATCGGCCTGACGCACCCTGGTACGTCGTCTGCGACTCCACCGCTTGGCGCTATGACGACCCCACCTACCTGGCCCGCCAGTGCGTCACCGCCTGCGAGGTGCTGGGCATCGAGCCCAGCCGGCCCAACTGGGTGCGCGTGGCCGGGATCATCCACGACGGGCTTCCCGACCTGGTGAAGATGCCCTCGGCCCCGCCGGCCGAGTTCCACCGGGGCAGCTTCGGCGAGATGACGCTGCGCGCCGACGGTCAGGTGCTGGCGCAGCAGGACATCCGCATCGAGCGCGAGGGTGCGACCTGTGCCCATTGAGCCGCTGGAGTTCTCCCGCCGCCGGCGCGACGGCGGCTCGCTCGACGAGGTGCTGCGGCCCCAGGGCGCCGTGGTGACGGCCCAGGCCGGGCAGCACAAGCTCGACTCCGAAGAGGCTCGGCGCGAGCTGCGCCAGATGCTCGAGTGGTACTACTACGAGAAAGAGCGCCAGTCCCTGAACCGCCTGGACATGGCGATGGACTGCGACTTCTACGACTCGTTGCAGTGGGACCCCGAGGACGCCGCAGTGCTGCGAGAGCGCGGGCAGATGCCCCTGGTCTACAACGAGATCGCGCCGATGGTCGACTGGCTGATCGGCACCGAGCGCCGCACCCGGGTGGACTGGCGCGTGCTGCCGCGCACCGAGGACGACGTCGACCTGGCCGACGTCAAGACCAAGGTGCTGAAGTACGTCTCGGACATCAACCGCGTCAACTTCCTGCGCAGCCGGGCCTTCGCCGACGCCATCAAGGCCGGCGTGGGCTGGATGGACGACGGCGTGCGCGACGACCCGACGGCCGATGTCCTGTACTCGAAGTACGAGGACTGGCGCAACGTGCTGTGGGATAGCAATGCCTACGAGCACGACCTGTCGGATGCGCGCTACCTGTTCCGCTGGCGCTGGGTGGACGAGGACGTGGCGCTTCTGATGTTCCCCGGTCGCGCCGACTGCATCCGCCAGGCGGTGGAAGAGGGCACGCACCTGACCACCGACGGCTGGGAAGAGGAGACCTGGTACACCGCGCACGATCTCAGCAATGTGAAGACCGGCACGCTCTACGCGGCCGGGGTCGGCCAGCTGGCGGATGCGCGGCGGCGTCGGGTCAAGCTGATCGAGTGCCAGTACCGCAAGCCTGCCCGCGTGAGCATCGTGGACGAAGGGCCGCTGCGCGGCGCGATCTTCAATCCCGCCGACCGAGCGCTGGCCGATGCGGTGGGGCGCCTGGGCAGCATGATCGTCGACAAACTGATGATGCGCGTGCACATCGCGGTGTTCACGGCGTCGCATCTGCTGGGCAGCGGGCCGTCCCCGTACCGGCACAACCGGTTTTCTTTGACGCCCATCTGGTGCTACCGCCGCAGCCGCGACCGGCTGCCCTACGGCGCCATCCGCCGGGTTCGCGACATCCAGCAGGACATCAACAAGCGGGCGTCGAAGGCGCTCTTCATGTTGAACTCGAACCAGATCCTGGCCGAGGAAGGTGCGACCGAGGACTGGGAGACGCTGCGCGACGAGGCTGACCGGCCCGACGGTGTCGTGGTCTACAAGGCCGGCCGCAAGCTGGAGATCCGCCGCGACACCGACGCTGCCACCGGCCAGATCCAGATGATGGAGCTGGGGATTCGGGGCATCCAGCGCTCGGGCGGCGTCGCCGACGAGAACATGGGCCGGCAGACCAATGCCGTGTCGGGCAAGGCCATCGAGGCGCGGCAATTGCAGGGCAGCGTCGTCACGACCGAGCCCTTCGACAACCTGCGCCTGGCCACCCAGGTCCAGGGCGAGAAGCAGCTCAGCTTGATCGAGCAGTGGTACACGCAGGAGAAGGTGATCCGCCTGACCGGCGCCAAGGGCGCGCTCGAGTGGGAGCGCATCAACCAGCCCGAGGTGCAGGCCGACGCGAGCCTGTCCAACGTCGAGCTCGCGCGCCGCGTGCACCTCTCGCCCTCACCCTGCCTGGCGCGGGTACGCGCGCTCGAGGCCCGGGGCCTGATCCGCCAGTACGTGGCGCTGCTGGACGCGCCGCAGCTCGGCCTGCACCTGAGCGTCTTCATCTCCATCAGCCTGAAGCAGCAGAGCCGCGAGGCGTTGCAGGCCTTCGAGGACCGGGTCTGCGCGCGCGAGGAGGTGATGGAGTGCTACCTGATGACCGGCGACGCCGACTACCTGCTGCGCTTGGCCGTGCCGGACATGCCGGCGCTGGAGAGCTTTATCCTCGAGCAGCTCTCGCCCATCGCCCAGGTCGAGAAGATCCGCTCGGCCTTCGCGTTGAAGCAGGTGCGCTACAAGACGGCGCTGCCCTTGCGGCGGGGAGGGGGTTGAGGTTCCGGGTGCAGACCGCTAGGTCGCCGGCGCGGCCGGCCACTGCGCCGCCTGTCGCGTCGGGATGCAGCCTCGGTCTTCGTCCCGTCGCAACCCATGGCCGCGCGACAGCGCTGCGCAGAAAGGCCTTGGCAAAACGCGTCGGGGCCCGGTGCAGGTGGGCGTCGGGGCAGTCGAACTCGACCAGCCGGGTCGGGTCGCTCTGCTGCGACAGCGCGACCTCGAACTCGACGCCGTCTTTGGCGCCACCGGCATCGGCATCCACTGCCGTCTGCCCGTGCTCCTTGGCCCCGCGCGCCGCCACGAGGCCCGAGACTGCGCCCGGTCAGCCCAGCAAAGGCCGTACCCGGTTCGCCAGGTCGGCCATCGCCTTATCGGGCGTCTTCATGCCCAGCACCGCGGCCTCGGCCTCTTCCTTGAAGTAGTCGGCCGCCTTGGCCGCGCCGTCGAAGGCCGGCATGGGGATGCGCGCCACGCGCAGGACTGCGCGCTCGGCATCGGCGAAGGGCACCTTCTGGCGGATGCGCGGGTCATCGTAGGCCGACGCACGCACGGGACCGTTCCCGTTGAGGGCGGCCTTGATGGTGTTCTCGCGCGAGACCATCTCCTTCATCAGCGCCCAAGCGCGGTCCTTGTTCTTCGAGTTCTTCGGGATGGCCATGCCCCAGAACTCCACCTTGGCCGGTGCGACCGGGTACTTGCCCAGCAACTCCTTGCTGACGGGGATGCTCGTGGTCTTGATCTTGCCTGCGAACTGCGACTTCTGCGGGTCGTTGAAGATCTGGTTGCGTCCCATGGACTGCAGCACCAGCGCGGCGCGGCCCTGCTGCATCCAGACGTTGACATCCTCCGTCCCCAGGGTCGCAAAGTTTCGAGGGAAGGCACCTGCCAAGAACAATTCGCGCAGCAGTGTGATGGCCCGCACCATGGGCGGCTCGGTGCAGGCGAGCTTGAAGTCCGGCGTGATGTACTCGCCATCCCAGGCGCGGGCGATGTCGATCACGTTCGGGTAGGTGACCCCTGGCAGCACCAGGCCGGTGACCTGGGTGCCGTTGGCGCGCGTGTAGGTGCAGCGGCGCGCCACCTCGATCAGTTCCTCGATCGTGCGCGGTGGCTCCTTGAAGCCGCGCTCGGCCAGGATCTCCTCGTTGTAGTGCAGGCCGGACGACGCGTGCCGGAACGGCAGCGCATAGACCTGCCCACGCACCGTGAAGCCCGACATCAGCCCCGGGAACACGTCGTTCGGCTGCTCGATCGGGTCCTTCTGCATGAAGGGACCGAGCGGCTCGAACAGGTTGGCGATGCGCGGCACGGCCTGGGTGTTGACGATGAAGCCGACATCCACCGTGGTCTCACCCAGCGAGGCCTCGCGGAACAGGCGCTCCTGCAAAGGCCCGGTGTCGAAGGTGACCCACTCCACGCCGGTGCCCGTGCGCTTGCTCCACGCCTCGGTGATGTCGCCCGACGGGCCGGTAGCCACGGTACGGTGCACGCGGTGCGCGTAGACGTTGAGCTTGGCGGTCTGTGCCAGGGCGGGGCGGCCCGTCGCGGCCAGCGCGCCGGCGGCGAGGCCGGAGGCCATCAGGGTGCGGCGGTCGATCATTTGGTGGTCTCCTTGATGATTGCGTGGACGATCCTGCGTGACGCGTCGAAGTGAACGTGCATGGCGGCCTTGGCCGCCGTCGGGTCGCGCGCGGCGATCGCCTCCACGATCGCCACATGGCGCGCCAGCGTGGCCGGCGCGTTGCGCATTTCGCGGCGCTCCGTCAGGCGGCGCATGGCCTCTCGGGCCGGCTTCTCGATGGCCTGCATCAGGAAGTGCATGAGCTCGTTGCCGCTGATCTCGGCCAGCTTGCGGTGGAAGGCGTAGTCGGCCTCGACCCAGGTGTCCAGACCTTCGGCGTGTTCGCGCATGCGTCCAAGCAGCGCGTGCAACTCGTCGATGTCGTGCGGCGTGGCGTTCTCGGCGGCGAGCCCGGCAATCTCGGTCTCCAGCGCACGGCGCAGCTCGATGGCCTGGCGCACGCCGTCGGGCCGCAGGCGCAGCATCAGGTCCAGCAGCGCCGTCAGCGGCGCGGCCGAGGGCATGCATACCGTCGTGGGCCGCCCCTGCTGGATGTGGACCACGCCCATGACGGCCAGGCGACCCAGAGCCTCGCGCACCACGGTCTTGCTGACGCCGCAGCTGCTCGCGAGCTCGGACTCGGCCGGAAGCTCGGCGCCCGGTGCCAGCCGGCCTTCGCCGAGGGCCGAAAGCAGTTGGTCGACGACGGTATCGGACAGGCGCACGCGCTGGGCCGCGGTGACAGGGAGAACGGCTGCTTGCATGATGATGATCTGCTTATCGTAAGAGTGATTGTCGAAACGGCTCCCCGAGAAAACCCTTGCTTGCGGCGCATTGCATCCTGGCAGCATGACACTTACCATCCGTTCTGCTTATCACAACAGTTGGGAGTGTCTGGTTTGCGTATTCGAGACATTCGCACCTACCCGGTGACGGCCCCGATCGCGCCCGACGTCCAGAAGACGGCCGCGGGCAACTTCCCTTTCGTCTCGGCGCTGGTGGTGGAGGTCATCACGGACGACGGCCGCAGCGGCTGGGGCGAGGGCTTGGTGCGCTTCGGCCCGCAGGCAGGCGCCGCCTTTGTCCAGCAGGTGCTCAAGCCCAAGCTGCTGGGCGCCGACCCCTTCGAGGTGGAGCGCCTGTGGCCGGAGATGGCCCGCAGTGTCAGCGGACGCGCCGGCGGTCTGGTGATCGAGTCGCTCTCGGCTATCGACATTGCGCTGTGGGACCTCATGGGGCAGTCGTTGGGGGTGCCCATCCACCGTCTGCTGGGCTCCACCGGGCGCACTCATGTGGCGGCTTACGCGTCATCGATCTCCTGGGGGCCCTTGGAGATTGCGCTGCATCAGGTCGACGACACGATCGCGCTCGGTTTTCGCCTGCTCAAGGTCAAGCTCGGTGCGCCCGTGGAGGCGGCGCTCGAGCGCGCCGCGGCACTGGCCGAGCGGGTGGCCGGCCGTGCCCGGCTGTGCGCCGACGTGAACTGGGCCTTCGACGTCGCCGACGCGCAGCGCCTGGCGCGGGGGCTGGCCGAACTCGACTACTTCTGGCTCGAGGAGCCCATCGTTCCCGAGGACATCGAGGGCTACCGGCTCGTGGCTGCGTCGAGCCCCATCCGCCTGGCCGCCGGCGAGAGCGACTTCACCGCACGCGGCGCGAAGGACCTGATCGCCGCGCGCAGCGTGGGGGTCATCCAGCCCGACGTGGCGCGCTCGGGCGGCATCACCGAGACCCGGCGCATCGCCAGCCTGGCGCACGCCTTTCACGTGCACTACGCCCCGCACGTGGGCTTTTCGGGGGCGATATGCGTCGCAGCGTCGCTGCAACTGGCCGCAGCCATGCCCAACTTCCTGACCTTCGAGTGCATGTTCTTCGACAACCCGCTGCGCGACGGCATGACGCGCAAGCCCGTGGGATCTGCGCGCCAGCTCCAGAACGGCGAGCTGCCCGTGCCGCAGGGCCCGGGGCTGGGCATCGAGGTGGACCGTGACGCGCTCGAAGCGCTGCGGGCGCGCGGCTGATGGTCCGCGCCGTGCACTGGGTGATGGTGGCGCCAGCGCTCACGCTGCTGGCGGCGCTGATCTTCCTGCCGTCGCTCTATGTGTTCTGGCTCAGCCTGAACAACTCCTCCTTCGGCGCCCAGGCGCAGTGGGTGGGCCTGGCCAACTACTTCACGCTGCTGCAGGACCCGTACTTCTGGCGCGCCTTCCTCAACACCTTTGTGCTGGTCAATGTCGTCGTGTACCTCGAGCTCGCGCTCGGCCTGGCGATGGCGCTGCTGTTCGCCGGTGGCATGCCGTGGCCGAAGCTGACACTGGCGGTGGTGCTGGCGCCTTACGCCATCAGCGAGGTGGTGGCGGTGATCATGTGGAAGTACATGTTCGAGCCCCAGGTGGGTCCGTTGCAGTGGCTGCTGCGCAGCATCGGCCTGGGCGAGATCGACTGGGCCGTGAACCCGGTGCACGGGCTCGGGCTGGTGGTGCTGCTGGCGGTGTGGCACCACCTGCCTTTCACCTTCCTGCTGCTCTATGCGGCGCTGCTCGGGGTGCCGAAGGAGCTGTACGAGGCCGCCCGTGTCGATGGCGCCAGCGCCTGGACTACCTTTCGGCGCATCACCGTGCCGGTGATCATGCCGGCGATCCTGGTGGCGCTGCTGTTCCGCTACATCTTTGCCTTCCGCATCTTCTCGGAGCCCTGGCTGCTGACCCAGGGTGGTCCGGCGCGCTCGACCGAGGTGCTCGCGGTCTACCTGTACAAGGCCGCCTTCCGGTACCACGACTTCGGGCTGGCGGCAGCCACGGGCTGGGCCATGGTGTTGCTGTCGCTGCTGATCTCCATCCCCTACCTGCGCGTGATGTACCGCCGGATGTTCGCCCATGAAGCGTAGCCCGCTGCACCGAGCCCTGCGAGTGTTGGCCTTCGCGGCCATCTTGGTGTGGTCGATGTTCCCCATCCTCCTCGTGGTGGCGGCCTCCTTCAAGCCGCCCAAGGACATCTTCGCCGTGCCGCCGCGCCTGCTGTTCACGCCCACGCTGGGCAACTACACCGAGCTGTTCCGGCTGTGGCCGGAGTTCTCGCGCACGCTCTGGAACAGCCTGCTGATCACCTTGAGCGCCACGCTGCTGACCGTGGTGGCGAGCGCGCTGGCGGGCTGGGTCTACTCGCGCCGGCGAGGCACGGCGCTGACGGCCTCGGCCTTCTTCATGGTCCTGATCAGGATGTTTCCGCCCATCGTCATCACGCTGCCGCTGTTTCCGGTGGTGAACATGCTGCGGCTGAACGACACGCACCTGGTGCTGGTGATCCTGTACTCGGCCTTCTTCGTTAGCCTGGGCACCTGGATCATGAAGGCCTTCATCGACCAAGTCCCGCGCGAGCTGGAGGAGGCCGCCGCGGTGGACGGCGCCACGCTGTGGCAGACGCTGCGCCGGGTTGTGCTGCCGCTGGTGGTGCCGGGCATGACGGCGGCTGCGGTGTTCATCTTCATCTTCGCCTGGAACGAGTTCCTGTTCGCCTTCGTCTTCACCACGGCCAAGGCGAAGACCGCGCCGCTGATCATCAGCGAGATGCTGGGCTCGGTCACGGGGGTGGACTGGGGCGCGGTGTTCGCCGCTGCCACCCTGCAGTTGTTGCCGATCATCGTGTTCGTCTCGCTGCTGCAGCGGCATCTCATCGCCGGCCTGACGGCCGGCGCCACGAAAGGTTAGGCATGCTCGGGCTCAGCCGCTTCGACCCGATGAAGAGGGTCATCTGCTTCGACGACTTCGACCGCGGTTTCTGCGGCTGGACGCAGCTCGTGGGCAACTACGAGCACGACCTGGACTCGATGCTGCCGGGCTACGCCCAGCACACGCAGCCGCAGCTGTCCAACCTGTCGCACTGGGACGCAGGCACCCACGGCAGCGTCGATGGCACCTACGCGCTCAAGATCGCCACGCGTGCCCGTGCCGGGGCCCAGAACACGGCCATCAAGCGCCTGACCTTCCGCAAACCCAGCCCCATCCGGCTGGAGTTCTATTTCACCTTCAAGCCCGAGGCCACGGAACTGGCGCTGTCGGAGACCGACGTGCGCTCCATCGGATTCCTCTACGACCTGCAGCAGGGGGACCAGGGCGACCGAGGCGGCCTGGGCGACCGCGTGATGCCGCATTTCCGCTTTCTCAACGCCACGGGTGGCGAGCACCTGCAGCGCTGGCAGTACAAGGACAAGACCACCGCGCTCAAGCCTTTGGGCACGCAGGGCAAGACCTTGACGCACTACCATCTGGCACCTGAAGGCTGGCAGGACCTGCCTGGCGGCGGGCAGAAGCTCTGCTACAACGAGATCCCGACCAAGGTCAACTGGCACTACGTTCGCTTCGACTTCGACCTGCGCACCATGCAGTCAATGGAGCTGCAATGCAATGACCGGGTCTACGACGTGCGGAGCGCCAGGCCCATCGTCATGCCCGCCATGCGCAACCTCTGGTGCATGTTGAACGTCGCGTTCTTCGTCGAGACCGACGTGGACAAGCGGGCCATGCTGTATATCGATTCGGCCTGCCTGTCCGGGGACTTTTGATCATGCTGCGCCAGAACCAGACCGCGGTGGTCGCCCGCAACGAGTGGTGGACCGATGGCGATGCGTCCGAGCCCTACGAGGCTGGCTGGGCGTCGGAGGCCATGGTGTTCTTGCGCGCGCTCTCTGCCGAGGGCGGTACCGGTCGTGCGGTGCTGCAGATCTCCCCCGACGGCATGCGCTGGATCGACGAGGGCACGGCCTTCGAGACGCCGGCCTCGGGCCAGGTCACCTTCGCCCGCCTGCGCGAGTTCGGTCAGTGGTTGCGCGTGCGCGTGGAGCTGCCCGCGGGCGCGCGCCTGAAGGTGCTGCTGACCTACAACCTCAAGGCCTGATCCGGTATGGCTTCGGTCTCGATGCGCGACGTGCGCAAGTCCTTCGGCAACACTCCGGTGATCCATGGGGTCTCGGTCGACATCGCCGAAGGCGAATTCGTCGTGCTGGTCGGGCCTTCGGGTTGCGGCAAGTCCACGCTGCTGCGGATGTTGGCCGGGCTGGAGGATATCGACGCCGGCGAGGTGCGCATCGGCAGCAAGGTGGTCAACGAACTGCCGCCCAAGGCCCGCGACGTAGCGATGGTGTTCCAGAACTACGCGCTGTACCCGCACATGACGGTGTTCGACAACATGGCCTTCTCGCTCACGCTGGGCCCGGCCGACCGTGCGGCGGTCAAGGAGCGCGTGCAGCGCGCCGCCGAGATCCTGGGCCTGGGCGGGCTGCTGGAGCGCTACCCGCGCCAGTTGTCGGGCGGTCAGCGCCAGCGCGTGGCGATGGGCCGCGCCATCGTGCGTCAGCCCCAGGTGTTCCTGTTCGACGAGCCGCTGTCCAATCTCGACGCCAAGCTGCGGGTGCAGATGCGCACCGAGATCAAGGCGCTGCACCAGCGCCTGAAGGTCACCACCGTGTACGTCACGCACGACCAGGTGGAGGCGATGACGCTGGCCGACCGGATCGTGGTGCTGCAGGACGGCCGCATCGAGCAGGTGGGCACGCCGATGGAGCTGTACCGTCGTCCGGCCAACCGCTTCGTCGCCGGATTCATCGGCTCACCGGCGATGAACTTCCTGTCGGGCCACGCTGTGCCCGCCGGTTGGGGAGCCGGCGCAGAGGAGGTGGTCGTCGGGGTGCGGCCGGAACACCTCGCGCGCGCGGCTGCAGGCCAGGGCCTGCAGGCCGAGGTGCGCGTGGTGGAGCCTACAGGCCCCGAGACGCTCGTCTATGCCGACGTCGCGGGTACGCCGCTGGTGGCAGCGTTGCGCGATGGCGAGGCGGTCGCGCCAGGCCAGGTGCTGTGGCTGCACGCCGAGGCATCGCACCTGCACCGGTTCGATGCGGCCACGGGCATGCGCGTCACCGACCAAGCCTGAGGCCGCGGCGCCGCTCGTCGGCCGCCGAAAGAATCATCCGCGTTGTCAAGCACTCGCGGACGTCACCGGTCATCCATCGGATCCACGCTCAGAAGCGGCGCGCGACGACAACCGCCGCAGCCGAGCCCGCCTGTCGGTGCCGATCCAAATCTGAGCCACCGTGCCGACCGAGTTTTGAGCCAGGGGTGGAAGCCAGTCCTTAGCCGACCGGCTGTGCGTAAGTGTAGGTCGTGCGCTGGTTCGTCAGGTCCTACGAGGGGGGATCGCGCGGGGCAATACGCATAGGGCCTAGCACGTAGCGGCTTGCCCCTGCTGGCGGCCCGGGTGATGTTCGAGGCGCGCTTCCCTCCGAAAGGCAAACGTCCGTGAGCAAGCGAAATTTGAAACTGGCGCCCTCTGAGGAAGCGCCCCGGATCGACTGGGCGGTGGTGGACGCTGCGCCCAAGGCCGACATGCCAGACGATGACAGCCCGGAGTTGAGCGCAGCGGATGCAGCCCAGTTGCGCCCGTTGGGCGAAGTGCTACCGGGGTTCGTGACCGGCAAGACGCGCATCACCATCAACATCGATGACGCGGTGTTGCAGGCGTACAAGGCCCGGGCGGGCGGGCGCGGATACCAGACGCTCATCAACGAGACCCTCCGAAGGGGGCTGCAGGCCGATGCCGTGAAAGAAGCCTTGCGCGAGGTGCTGCGGGAGGAGCGGCGGGCTGCAAGCGTTGCCCCACCGGGGCGGCCAAGGCCCTGCTGAAGGTGCTGGACAAGGCACCTGAGTCCTGCGCCTCCCCTGCGGCGCCGGCACGCCCTCACGCCGGCTGCATCACGATCAGGAACACGAGCGCGATCACGGTGTAGAAGCGGAAGGTGGCGTCCTGGCCGTTGTAGTCCTTCGATTGCCAGGAGCACCACCATTGCCCGGCGCCGATGACGAAGATGGCGAACCAGACGGTGAAGGCCAGGCCCAGGCCCCACAGCGCCAAGTCCTTGGCGGCCCGGTAGGCGGCGGCGTCCAGAGCGCGCGTGTCCCACAGGGCCCAGGCGCCCCAGAGGCAGAGCACGGCCACCAGGGCCTCCAGCGCGATGATGAAGATGTAGGCCGCGTGGTGCGCCCAGGCCGCCGTGACGCGGCGGTGGGTGAGCTTGCAGTCCGGGAAGACCGTGTCCATGCTCATCACGTGGCGCACGAAGCGCAGGTTGCTGCCGTAGTCGGTGATGTTGTTCAGCGCCACCGAGGCGGCGAACAGGCCGATGTAGGCGGTGAACAGGGCTTGGAGGAGGCGCAGGGTGTCCATGTCGGGTGGCCCAGTGGGGGGTGCGCTGGCCGACCGCCGGCCGCGGGGGCTGAATGTAAGCAATCCGCGGGCCTGCGGCGTGTTAGCGTCGAGACCCGCAGGGCGTGCGTGCGGCCCCGTCGATGCGAGACATGCGAAAGACCATGAAGCTCTTGTTCACCTTGGTGCTGGCCACGCTGGGCGTGACCGCATTTGCGCAGCCGCGCCTGCCGCCGTGTCCGGCTGACCAGAGCCTGCGCTGGCACGCCTGCCAGGGGCGCTACGTCTGGCCCAACGGCGACGTCTACGTCGGCGAGTGGCAGGACGACAAGCGCCATGGCCGGGGCAGCGACACCTTCGCCAGCGGCCACCGCTACACCGGCGAGTTCCAGGACGGCCAGCGTCACGGGCAGGGCACCTACACCTTCCCGAACGGCGAGAGCTACGTGGGTGAGTGGCGCGAGGGCAAGCGCCACGGCGCGGGCACCAACATCTTTCCCGACGGCGAGCGCTACGTGGGCGAGTGGCGCCAGGGCGAACGCCACGGGCTCGGGGTGGCGTACCGCCCGGATGGCTCGGTGCTGCGCTCGGGCCGATGGGCGGAAGACCGCTGGGTGCAGCACGCCGCGCCCGACACGGCGCGCTTTCCCTTCCAGGCGCCCGCTGCACGGGCGGACGACGAGGCGCGTCGCCGCGCCGAGGCGGTGGCGCAGGCCGAACGCCGCCGGCGGCAGGAACTCGAGCAGGAGTTGGCCGAGGAGCGCCGGCGCCGCATCGAGGCCGAACAGAAGGTCGCGTCCGAGGAAAGCTCCAGCGGCACCGGGTTCGCAGTGGCCCCCGGTCAACTGGTGACCAACCAGCACGTCGTGGCCGGCTGCACCCGGGTGGACGTGCTCTCGCCGGACGGGCGGCGCACGGGCGTCGTGGTCGATGCCGACGAAGCGGTCGACCTGGCGCTGGTGCGGGTGACGGGCCTGGGGGGCGGCACGGCCTCCCTGCGCCGGCCGGGCAGCGTGCGCCTGGGCGAGGCGGCCTATGCCTTCGGGTTCCCGCTGTCGGGGCTGCTCAGCGACGGGGGCAACTTCACCAACGGCGTGGTCAGCGGCCTGCGCGGCCTGCGCGAATCTGCCAACGAGATCCAGATCACCACGCCGGTGCAGCCGGGCAACAGCGGCGGGGCCCTGATCGACGCCGCGGGCCATGTCATCGGCGTCATCGTCGGCAAGCTCGACGCGACCGCGGTGTCCCGTTTCACCGGCGACATCCCGCAGAACGTGAACTTCGCGGTGTCGATGCAGGCGCTCGTGGACTTCCTCGGGCGCAACCGCGTGCCCTTCCGCGCCACCGAGCGCAGCGCGCCCGTGGACACGGTGCAGATCGCCGACAGCGCGCGGGCGTTCACGCACCGCATCGTCTGCATCGGCGCGCCAGACACGGCATCCCCGGCGGGCGCGCGCCAGGCGGCTGAGTTGGACACCACCGTGGAATTGCTGAACCAGGCGCGCGAAGAGATCTTCGAAATCCGCATCTCGCCGGTGACCGCAAAGGACTGGGGCCCAGATCTGCTGGGCGATGGCACCCTGGGGCCCGGCGAGAAGTTCACGCTGCAGCCGCCAGCCAAGGATGGCTGCCGCTACGACGTCTTCGTCAAGTACCGCTCCGGCCGCACTGAGGAAGAGCGCAACCAGGACTTCTGCACCCTGACCGAATTGAAATTCCGCGGCCGTTGAGCCTGGATCCGGCAGTCCGGCGCTTCTGCGCCTACGCGCCCAGCCGCACCGGCAGGCGCCGGAAGCCCCTGAAGCGCACGCGCGGGTCGCGCTCGGGCGTGCCGTCCAGCTCGATGCGGGGGTGGCGCGCGAGCAGCCGGCCCACGGCGATGCGTGCCTCCAGGCGGGCCACGTTCAGCCCGGCGCAGGCGTGCGGGCCGTGGCCGAAGGCGAGCTGCGGGTTGGGCTTGCGCCCGATGTCCAGGCGCTCGGGCTCGGCCCAGACGGCGGGGTCCCGGTTGGCGGCGCCCACACCCAGCGTGACGAAGGTGCCTGCCGCGATGACTTCGCCGCCGGGCAGCGTGATCGGCGCCGTGGCCAGCCGGTTGTTCAACTGCAGCGGGCTCTCGTAGCGCAGCAGCTCCTCCACCGCGGTGGCGATCAGCGCCGGCTCGGCCGCCAGGCGCTCTAGCTCGCCGCGGTGGCGCATCAGCGCGTGCAGGCCGTTGCCGATGAGGTTGGTGGTGGTCTCGTGGCCCGCGTTCAGCAGGAAGATGCAGTTGTGCAGCAGCTCGGCCTCGCTCAGGCGCTCGCCGCCCACCTCGCCCTGGATCAGCCGCGTGAGCACGTCCACCTCGGGGTCGGCCGGCTGGGCGCGGCGGCGCGCGACCAGGCTGCGCAGGTAGTCCAGGAAGCCTTCCACCGCAGCGTGGCCGCGCTCGAGCATCGCGGCGCTGGGGGCCGGCTCCAGCGCCGAGAGGATGGCCAGCGACCAGTCGCGCAGGGGCCCGCGCTCGTCCCCGGGCACCTCGAGCAGGTTGCCGATCACCTCCACCGGGATGCGCGCGGCGTAGTCCTCGATCAGGTCGGGCGCGGCCAGGCCGGCCATGCGGTCGAGCAGTTCATCCACCAGACGGACGAGCCCGGGCTCCATGCGAGCGATCGCGCGCTGGTTCAGGGCCCCCAGCAGCAGGCGGCGCACGCGCGTGTGCAGCGGCGGGTCGCTGAACACCAGGCTGGTGGTGTGGTGCTCGAACAGCGGCGTGCCGACGCCGTACTTGGGCCCGAACTCGCGCCGCTTGTCCGAGCTGGCCGCCGGGTCGCGGTAGACGGCCATCACGTCGGCGTGACGCGTCAGCAGCACGGCGTCGGCGCCCAGGCGGTGCACCGGGCTGGCGGCCCGCAAGGCGGCATAGAAGGGGTAGGGGTCGTCGACGAAACCGGGTGGCGGCGCGGCCAGCGAGAAAGCGGCCAGCCAGGCCGGACGGTCGGCTCTGTCTTGCGAAGCCAGGTCGGGTGGGGTGGCCGCGGCGTCGTTCATGGCTGCAGGATAAGCCAGCGCGCCCCCTGCGCCGCCGCCGCGCGGGGGCCCGCCGGATAATCGGGCCATGTTCACCGGCATCGTCCAGGGCACCGCCCGCATCGACGCCCTGGCCGACCGGCCAGGCCTGCGCACCTTCACGCTCGCGTTCCCGCCCGGCTTCTGCGCCGGGCTCGAGATCGGGGCCAGCGTGGCCGTCAACGGCGTGTGCCTGACGGTGACCGCGCTGCGCGGGGCGGACGCGGCGGACTTCGACGTCATGCAGCAGTCCTTGGTGGTGACCACGCTGGGCACGCTCGCGGTGGGCGACCGCGTGAACGCCGAGCGCGCCGCGCGCGACGGCGCCGAGATCGGCGGGCACCCGCTGTCCGGCCACGTCGATTGCCAGGCCCGGCTGGTGCAGTTGCGCCGGCCCGAGAACAACCACGTGCTGCGTCTGGCCGTGCCCGCGCCGTGGATGCGCTACATCTTCGCCAAGGGCTACATCGCGGTGGACGGCGCCAGCCTCACCGTCGCCGAGGCCGGGCGCGAGCGCGACGGCAGCGGCTGGTTCGAGGTCTGGCTCATCCCCGAGACCCTGCGCATGACCACTTTCGGCGCCAAGGCCGAGGGCGCGGCCTTCAACATCGAGATCGAGCGCCAGACCCAGGTCTTCGTCGACACCGTGCGCGCCGCGCTGGACGAGCGCCTGGGCCCGCTGCTGCCGGCGCTCGAGCGCGTGCTGGCGGAGCAGGGGCAGGTGCTGGAGTCGGCTGTGGGCGCGGCGCCTGCGCTGCCCGCCCAGCCCGTCAGCCGCTGACGCCGGGCGCCCCGAGCCCCAGCAGGCTCAGCGCGAGCCGGTGTGCACGCGCCGACGGGTCCGCCAGGTCGCGCAGGATGCTCATGTGGTGGCGTCCGGGAATGGCCTCGCACACGGGCACGGCGCGCGCGCCCCAGCGCTGGCGGATCAGGCGGTTCTGACGCCGGAATTCCGGTTTCTCTTCGCTGCCGACCAACGCGTGCAACGGTCCGGCAGGTGCCGGCAGCGCTGCGGGGCTGAGCTTGCGCGCGAGCGCTTCATCAAGGCGCAGGTCAGGCGCCAGGAAGGGCGCGTGGCGCAGCGGCTCCAGGTCGAACAAGCCCGACAACGCCAGGGCGCCGCGCACCAGGCCGGGCGGCAGGTCAGGGGCGAGGTCGGGCCAGCGGCAGCACAGCATCATGGCGGCCAGATGGCCCCCGGCCGAATGGCCGGCCACGACGATGCGGCCCGGGTCGCCACCATGGTCGCGGGCGTGGCGCCAGGCCCAGGCCACCGCGCGGGCGATCTGCAGCACGATGTGGTCGATGCCCACCCGCGGCGCCAGCGCGTAGCCGGGCAGCACCACCAGGGCGCCCGCGCGCGCGAGCGGCGGAGCGACGAAGGACTGGTCGCCCTTGCCGAGTGCGCGCCAGTAACCACCATGGATGTACACCAGCACCGGTGCGCCGCCCGGGGCTGCGGGTCGGTCCGTGCCGGGGAGGAAGACGTCCAGTGCCTCGGCTTCGCCGTCGCCGTAGCGCAGGTCGAGCCGGCAGGGGTGCTCGGCGCGGGCCCGCGCCGACGAGTCGAACCAGTCCTGCAGGATCGCCGGGTGTTCCGGGATGTTGGCGCGGTTGTTGTACTGGCGGTCGTACCACGTCGGGCTGCGGATCATGGGGACTTCCTCGGCGGCGGGGTTCGGGCGGATGCGCGTCGGCGGGGCTTGGGGGTGGCCTGTGGCACCGGGGCGGGCTCGGGCGCAGGGCCCTGAAGGCTCGGGGAGGCGCCGGGCCCCCCGGCTGCCGACCCCGTGGCCGGGCTGGGCGCCTCGCGCAGGGCCGCACCGACCAGGGCATCGGCCATCCACAAGGCCACGCGCTCGACCGCGCGGTCGGAGAGCCCCCAGATGTCCTTGAGCACCATCCAGGTCTCGATGCCATAGATCACGGTCAGGGCCTGGTGCAGGCGCAACTGGGTGGCTGGCGGCAGCACGCCTGCCATCGGCGCAAGCACGTCGCCCAGGATGCGCACGCGGTGGCCACGCCGGTAGGGCTCCTCGGCCAGCGTGCCGGCGCGCTCGGCGGCCCACTGCTCGAGCGAGAGCTGGACCGCAGCGCGCATCTGAGCCTCGAACTCCCGAAAGCGCGGGAAGGTGCGCTCGAACACGTCGCGCACCCGTGAGGGCCCGTCGGCGTGCGGCGACGAGAAGCTGCGCAGCGGTCCGAGCGATGCGTCCATCACGGCGGCGATCAGCGCGCTGCGGCTCGGGAAGTAGCGGTAGGCCGTGGCGCGCGAGACGCCGCAGGCCTGCGCCACCTCGGCCATGGAGGGCACATGGCCGGTATCCCGGATCAGCGCCATCGCCGTGTCGAGCAGCAGCTGGAAGGTCGAGGCCTTGACGCCACGCGACGGCGGGGCAGGCCCGAAGCTGGGGGTGTGAGGTGTCGGGGCCAAGATGCGCTGGTTCGGGTTTGTCCGGGGCTGGCGGAGCCGGTTTCGGGCTTGGCAAGCCTCGGTGCACGGCTCTATGATGCACTGATCCC
>Ga0169931_10006616_pt1 | contig 17399 bp, 12 predicted proteins | sample Kivu_15m_20L_FD_129675 | JGI IMG/M metagenome (GOLD analysis project Ga0169931, IMG submission 129675) | Freshwater microbial communities from Lake Kivu, Western Province, Rwanda to study Microbial Dark Matter (Phase II) - Kivu_15m_20L... | ecosystem: Environmental > Aquatic > Freshwater > Lake...
TACTAGGATTTCTACTTACGTGTCCCGTTTTTTTGGTTTTCGCTATTTGCAATTGCAAAATGGTTTTTGGGGGGTACGCTGCGCTATTGAAGCATAATTTGCAAACGACAATATGTCTGGGTGTCTGAAATCCTCCTTTTTCTGCACTCCTGTCTGGATGTCTGGGCCTTCTGGGTGTCTCTCGGTCTGGGTGTCTGGGTGGTCTGTCGGTCTGTCGTCTGGGTGTATGTTTATGTTACAGTACAGTAGGACTACAGTCAGTACAGCAGGCCTACAGCCTACAGTAACAGCTGGATGGCGTCGTACCAGTTCGTAGGCAGAGTCTAATCTGTAATCTGCTGACGTCGCGACGTCGCCGCAAGGCGCCTAGAGCAGCATCGTGTCAATCGTGAACGGGAGCACGCAGAAAAGGGTGGATCGAGCATCGAGCTCGATGGATCAATTGCGAATCTATGTGTACAGTACAGGGGAACAGGCATACCCATACTGCATACTTATAGCACTTTTCATAGTTCATAGTTCATAGGCTTATCGCGTCCATGATCAAGTAGATTGAGAGGGTCCGAAAATCCGGAGCTTCAGAGATTTTCGTTGATATCAATTTATCATCATCTGCATACATAGCTTTCTATAATTTACAAAAGGAATGGGAAACATTCCTAGTAATCACAGCGATGACAGTGCTCATGAACTTTTTTCCATTTCGGATGAATCGAGTTCTTTGATTGGTGCCCACTATGCGATGAGTGAAGATGAATCAAAAATTGCCTTGACGAAAGGCCGAAGTTCAGAATTGATTCATCCGTCTGCGCTTCATACAATTCCAACTGTACATAGCAACTCAATGGTATCGAGAACACCATCTGATCTTGTCAATTCAAACCAAACCACGGAATCTGGTGATGGCAAAATTGAAAACATCGCATCCACTGGAAAATCGAGAAGAATTGTAATTAGAGGCCATACTGACCAAGCAACTACTGTACGAAAGAAAGCGTTCATTTTGTCACCACCAATATTATCACCGTCAACAAACACAACAGGAGAGAGGAAAGCGTCGAATCGGTTGGAATCGCAGTCCATATCTGAAAATATATTGCATCGGTAAGTTACAGACTTGCATGTGACACTCATATGATTGATTATTATGCCTACTTACAATCATCCTTCATCCCGTGATTACAGAGACGCTTTCCTGTCCTTGTCTGCATCTCCATATTCATTTCTCATGATCTCGAAGGAAATGATCGAGGCTAAATCACAAATGCGACTTTTGCAATCACGCCAAGCGACCATGAATCTAATGATGAATTCAAAGTCTCAAAAAGCATATACAACACAAGAGAAAGATTCGATGCATTCTTTCTCGTCATCAACGACAAGTGCTACAAGTCTCCTGAGGACGCAAAGTGAATCGAAAGCCACTTCTTCATCAACTACAAGTGCTGGGAGTTTACATTTCCTTCCGCATGGTGCCACTATAACTAATGAGCATGAGGGTAGGATAAAATCGAGTTACAAAACTGATACTTCTCGAGATACTGCAGTAGACCTATCACAAACTTCCACTAATGCACGAAATATTCGTCGGGCAACATACAACAAAACGGTTATCGACGACCTTTGCAATATTATAGCAGATCTCTCTATAGCTGAGTCGAAATTGCTAGCAGCACAGTCAAATGTCACTCGAGATTTATCTTCATCCTCATTGGCTGATTTAATTGATCCGTCTAGACTTCAGAATAGTGTAGATTGTAACGAATCGCGATTTCAATCCGGCGAAGTTGGTAAGTGGAGGACGACCTCAAAATCTCCAGATGCCCAAAGGAAGCGGGATATTGTAATTAGGGAAGTTCGAGATTTTCTTGAAAACTTTCCTATGAGATACTCGTTCTCTATTCAATCTCCGTCCGAGGTTTTGGTTCACATGAGATTGGTGGGAGTTGCAAGGTCAGATGAATACCGAGCCGCTGTACATATCGTAAAAGTTGAAAAGAGACAAATTAAAGATCGCTGCCATAATCCCCTTGAATCAAACGCCAACCTACGACTTGTGACCATCTCGTGTTCAGATAGAGATGGACTTTTAGAATATATATCTAAACTTTTGTCATCTTGCGGATCCCGAGTCCTCGATGCCGATGTAATGACCACAAAAGACAATATTGCTCTGGTGAGTTTTTCATTTTTGTCTCGCATGATGTGAGTTTTTACATTGGTAGTTGAAATCTCATGCGTAAGTTTTGTATCAGGATCGATTTCAAGTGGAAATGAACGGTAGGCTGCGATTAGATAAGTTGCAAGAATTGATTGAGCAATATCTTAGAGAAACACGTCCCACCAATCAAATGAATGAATATGATTCTGAGCCAGAGTCAAATGATCGAAATTACTTCATGTCAGCAGATAAAGAAAATGTCGTCGATACTACATCCAGTTTACGGAATTCCTTAGTTGAGAAATCGAATCAACTTGGGGCTCTCATGCCTATATACATAAAAGTTTCAAGTCTGTCAGTCTCATCCAAAAAAGCCAGTGTTGAGGCTGAGCTTGAAAAGGCAGTTCCTTTCTCCAATCTTTTATCTCATGGAAGGTGTGATTTCGTAGGAGGTTCGCCCGCTTCGGAAGAGTATTCTGGTACTCCATCTGATCTGGATAATCATAAAATTCTGGATTCGAATGACTCTATTGCTTTACGAAATGAGAGGGAACTAAAACTTATGATGCATCGCTCTCTATCGCTACCGATAACTCTGCTATCAAGGGTCAGAGGATCAACTTCTTTACTTCCTGATAATGCTGAAGCTGATGATGGGAGAATAAATCACTTAAGCACGGATACGTCTGGTTCGCGGTCTAGTGGAGAATATCAACGGGAATGGTCTGTCTCGAATGAAAAACTACAAACCACTGGAGACTTTGCGATCCAATCTGACGTAAGAGGTTTACGTAGACGGTCTCTAGTGAATCGTGAAGCTAAGGAATTCAGCATGGAATCTCATCAAAGAACGCGAACAAATAGTCCTAATGTGAATCGCGGAGTTCATGGACTTCTAGCAACAGCCCTAGAGCAATCGAGGTGCACGATTCCATTAATACCGGCCGATGACTTAATGATTATAGATCGACTTTCAACGGGTAGAATCAGCTCGATATACCGTGGAGTTTGGATGTCTCGGTCCCAACATAACGAGCCCTATCAAGTTGCTCTTAAAGTTGCAACGTTGGCAGATGGTTCAAGTCCAAGTGATTTAGAGGAACTGCGACGAGAAGCTGATATCGCATCTCAACTGCATCATTTTAATTTATGTGAGCTGAAAGGACTTTGCCATACCCCAGAGTAAGTTATCCATATACGTTACATTTTTACAATTCAGCTCTCGAAGGTTAACTGATCACTTCTTTATTTCGCCTAGGACATTTTGCTTAGCCTACGAATATTGCGAAGGTGGCTCGCTCATGACATTATTATCTGACACAATGCGATGTTACGAATATTTGCCGATAGCGATGGATGTCGCACATGGTATGGCCTATCTGCACTCTAGAAACGTTATTCACCGAGATTTGAAACCTGAAAATATTCTGCTCACAAGCAACAATCGAGCGAAAGTGAGTGATTTTGGACTTTCTGTGACGAACAGAGGTCAAGAACTAACTGCTGAGACCGGGACCTATAGATGGATGGCTCCGGAAGTCATACGACATGAGTCCTATTCCAGCAATGCCGATGTTTACTCGTTCGGAGTTGTTTTATGGCAGTTGATTACCCGATCCGTTCCTTTTGTAACAATGACGCCGATCCAAACAGCTTACGCTGTTGCGCATGGGCATCGTCCTGAAATACCACAATCTACTCCAAGAGAATTGCAAAAGATAATAGAGTTAAGCTGGCATGAAGATAGTCAGAAGAGACCATCGTTTACGTATATCGCTATGGCCTTGGCTGACTACGCATGTAAAGCATTCAGCCCCGCGAACGTAGGTGCTCACACAGTAATGATCGCGAATGAAATTATGGCCAAGGTGGAAGGAAACTCAACAGTGAATGTAGACTTCTCCACACCTTTTTTGACTCCACAAAATTCAAAGATTTTATCTAATCATTTCATTTCACCTCCAAGAGAAGTGCAATCGAATAGGTTTATGAATGAGGGCCCGAGCAGCTACTCAAGTGTTAGTAATATAGGATTAGAAATATAGAGAATTTTATTGTATGATTTTCAAAGAGTGCATACAGCTATCTTCACAGGCTCCCTTCAGATTTGTGCCTGTAAAAAACAAATGTCTTCAAAATATTTTACACTGCTGTGCAGCAGCGACGGTATTATATGTAACGTTGTCAGCGCTGTACATACTACCTACTGTACTGTAGACCTGCAGCTCTCTCTTATCTGTTCGTCGTCACATCCCCTCTGAATCTTCGGTTTCCCTTACAGTATTTACTTGTCCTCCGGAACCTGAATCCCACAGTCCATTGCTCAATTCACTATGGTTATCCCCGTAAGTCTATTGTGAATATCCTTTCTGATACGTGATCGTTCGAAATTTATTTCTTACGATGTTAACAATCAATATCATTTCCCTTCATAGTGCCCGTACACTATCTCAACCTCCGAAGTGGGAATCATCGAAAATTGTGGAAAGTTTTCCAGACTCGCTACGCCTGGTCTTGGTTGCTACGTATGGCCAATTCAGGACCTTGTAGCTCGACTGTCATTCCGTGTACAACAACTGGATGTTCGTGTCGAGACGAAGACTAAGGACGATGTGTTCTTGACGGCTGTTGTTTCAATTCAATATCAAATTTTACAAGAGAAAGTGTACGATGCTTATTATTCTCTCACTAATCCAGCGCAGCAGATCACTGCTCATGTCTACAATGTGGTACGTACGAACTAATACGAGATTCAGCAACATTTTAAGACATCTGGATTCAAATTGGAGTCCTTTATTTGGCTTTTATAGGTTCGTTCCGAGCTCCCTACGCTAGAGCTAGATATTGTCTTTGAGGCCAAGGAAGAGCTTGCCATGTCCGTGAAGACTGCACTTGCTAAGACTATGACGCAATATGGCTACCAAATCTTACAAGTTCTTGTTACTGATTTAGATCCCGATCAACGAGTGAAGAATGCGATGAATGAAATCAACAGTAGTAAACGTCTTAAATTTGCAGTCGCAGAAAGATCCGAGGGAGAGAAAATCCTCAAGGTCAAGAGTGCAGAAGCTGAAGCTGAATCCAAGTACCTCTCTGGAGTAGGTGTGGCGAAACAGCGTAAGGCTATTGTGGATGGTCTCAAAGAATCGATCGTAGATTTTTCTGAAGGGGTGAAGGGATCATCAAGTAAGGATGTTATGGACTTACTTCTGTTATCGCAATACTTTGATTGCATTCGTGAAGTTGGGACATCTAAGAACTGTAAGACGGTTTTCATCCCATCTTCTAAAAGTGAGGGTGACAGCACGCGAAACGCCCTTCTCCAGGCTGACCTCGCCAAGTTATTGTAAATTGGAATTTTCGCTATTTGTCGCTGTTACGAACCCTTTTTTTTACATATCTGTCAAAGAAGGTGTTAGTTGATTAGACGTATTAGGTTAATTACACGAATACATTAAGTACCAAGTCGTATTGTTATTGCTATGTACCGTATCCCTCGTATTTTAAACCGTTTCATTGGATAGATACAACTGATACCATCTTAGAAAAGAAGTCTCCTCGCTCATAGCACTATAGAAGTCTCAGTTCTAATTGATCATGCAAAGTCTTATCACTAATCATGACTACCAACGGTAATTGTTTCCAACTTTTGTTAAACGATTAGGGTATTAGTGGATAATTATATCGTCGAGAGTTTCTTCATAATTTACTTGCTCTCCAGCCAGACGCTTGAAATCCTCTTCCATTTTATAAAGCATTGCGTTCAACTTTTCACTCTGAACTATGTCTTTCTCACTGGCATCTGGTTTTACTCGCTCATCTTCAATGATTTTCGCCCGTTTCATCTCCTTCTCACGAATCTCAAGGTTCTTCTCACGCTTTGTTTCACGCTCAAAGATGTTATTGATTGTAGATTTTTCATTCGGACGAGACTGAGCTAAAGAATCGCAGAGCTCAAGTAAATGGACGGACCCTTGGACATCGCCCACTGCAACAAGTTTACCATTATCCTGAACTCCGATGGACGAGAGGACAGAGTTGCCTATTCTATGGCTATATGCAACGTCATTTTGACCATGATAAAAGTCCCACACGTCCAGTACACCGTCAGCGCGAGTGACGAACACAACACCAGGTCTTGATGGTGACCAGCAACCACTCGTCAAGTAGCTCTCATGATACTTGGTCGTGATGATAGGAGTTTTGAGGTCCTCGGCCCAAACTCGAGCACTCCAATCACCTACGGTGAGGAAAAACTTATTGTGCACAGGATTACGCTGAATGGAGTAAACGGCTCCATGATGCTTTCCTGGGCCAGAATCATAAACCGTTATACCATTATTCATTTTCCGATTCCTCAAATTCACAGAGATGACCACTCCTTGCTCAGATCCGATTAAATACTTTGTCGGTCCAGCTTCGGTGCTGTACTCAAGACTGCTCCCACCATAAATCATTTCTCCCTTTCCATCTAAAGAAAGAACTAGTGAGTCGACAGGCTCACCTAGCTTGCGGGTATCCCACCACATCATCTTGCCATCGGTGGATATGGAGACGCATTGATGTCCAGTCTTCGATGAAACCCAGTGAACATCAGTCACAGGATCATGATGTGACTTTTCAATTATGGAGCTTTCCCAGGATCGACAACGACCAGCGTTGGCATTCGGTTTACGCAGATCAAAATAAGTAATTACGCCGTTTAAACATCCGCCTACAAGAGTCTCCGAACTTTTCGGGTTGAAGCGTAGACAACAAAGTGGCGAGGGTGGTAATAGCTCCATCAATGGAGTGTTCGTGTTGGTCACATCCCAGATGTAAGACTTATTTAATTTATGCAAGCAGAGACAAGATTGAAGAATGATCATTCATACAGTTAAGTTGTCTTCTATATATGTTATTCGAAAGTTCAACTTACCGAAGAAGATAGACTCGAATCTGCCAAGCGCTCATCTTGAAAGTTTAGGATTGAATATGAAACAGCAACTTTGGAGCTTGTTGCCTCTGGATGCCAGTTGATCGACGTTGCTGTTCGCTTGATAGAACTAGGATCCCGGAAGACCGCGACTCCTTTCGCGGAGACATGGTCGGTGAATTTTTCAGTTTCGAATTTACTAAAGTAATGCTCATACGCATCTACTGTATTGTTCTGCTTCATGCATCTTTCAACGATAGGGACAAGGGACTTGATAGCAAATTGAAATGCCTCGTCTTTTTCAGCCTTTTTTCGAAATCGGACAACGTCACTTTGTTCCGTGAAATCTACATCTTTCGGCCATCCTCCCTCGCTATGACTCATACTAGCGTCTTTTACAACCATTCTATCAGTATTGACTTCAGATTCACTCATTAAGGGGGCGGTATCAAATTCAGAGACCGATGGATTGCGCTGACGGTAGCTGCAATCAAATAAGTTCGTCGGCTGAATCGATTCCAAAATTCGAGCTGGAACACTTGAGAATTTGCAAGGCCGTCCAAACTCGGACCGCGGTCTTGAGTATTGATAAGCCACCTGTTTGAAGGGATTGCATCATTATGTTGCTGTTCATGTTTATTTATCACGATCGAAATGGCTTTTGAACGTACCTCCATATTCGACAGAAAAATATAACGTCGAAAAACGAAAAAAATAAGATAAGTGAAAAGAGCAATAAATACTTAGTCTATTTTTTTCGAAAATTATCGTCACAGCTCCTCATTCGTCTCCATCAGGAAAGAAAGGGACAAGGGCGCCTTTTTCTTGAATCGATTCCCACGACAAACGTTCCATCGGCTCTTTATATTCTAAACCCAATAAATCAAAAACGTCCCTTTCTGTGTTAGTAAGAAGTTTATCACCTTTCAATCCATTAGTACTAGCTACAAACAAACCGTGGTCATCCAAGTGAAAGTGTTTTTTCTTGGCCATTAAGCGCATGCTTCTGTTGAAATAGTCACTTCCAGTGAAGTAAAGCATAGCTGTCGCACGTTCCTTCCAAGGATAGAACTTGATATCAATGCGTCTCATCTTGCTTGTAGGAGATGAGAATACACCCATATATGTTGCTGATTGGTTGTAGTGGATGAAACATTCATCGTATGATTCATCGTTCCGATTATGAAGACACTCGTATCGCGAGTACATCGCAGTATCTACAGATGTGAGATGGTAAGCAATATTTCCTGTCATCTTCAACGACTCCACAAGCCAATCTATAGCTCCAAGAGGAGTAGTCTCAGTATAATTTGGATGGGTTATGAGTATATCAACATCACCACATTTTTCCTTCTCACGTCTATAGCTGCCCATAATCAAAACATTGGCTTCAGGGAACATTCGCATCACAGTCTTCTCTACGATCGCTCCAATCTGTTGAACTTCAGTACGATCCATTTTTTCTAAAAGGTCATCGTAACATTGTATGCCAATTAAGATATGCCTCGATAAATTAAGACGCTCCTTATCATTCTTCGACTTGATTTTGTCCAACACGTCATTTATATCCTTGCACCCGAGTTTTATAAGATGATAAGCCTTAGTCGGTCCGACACCCCAGATGCCCATTAGCTTTTTAACAGCCACTCTCTTAGGGTCATTCTCAAGTTGCTGAATTAAGGTAGATCGGTTGCTTGTCAGATACTCGATTATGTGTTCCAATACTTTATCCCCGAGGCCACGGATAACACGAAGCTTCTGAAGAGTTTTCTGATCCTTATCTACTTCGAAGTCAAGATAACGTAAGCAACCGGCAGCTTTTTTATATGTATAGCCTCTCCAGATATCTGAATCATGCAAAGGAGATTCGGAGTAAATCTTCGATATACGATCCAACAAGTCTGACAATTCGAGATTTTTTGAATATTTAACTGCCTCTGTAGAGGATAAATACGTGACGGTGGTGATTGGTACCATTTGAATTCTCGATATCATTTCTTCCGGTGAGCCCCCCTCTTTTCTACGTTTCAACTCTCCCTGAATTATAGGATTGAAGCAGGCACTAGCTTTCACCGATGGTGGTTCACCAATGTCAAGCAAGGGCTCCTTACGTTTGGTAGTCAACCAACCGGACGATTTCTTTAAAGTAGCAGAGGATGAAGGTGCCTTCGTGTTGCTCTTTGGCCAACGAAATTCGACCCGATATTCACGTGGAATGTAATTGGATACCTCACACTTGACCATCCACTCAGGACTAACAACTTGTATCTTATTCTGTTAACAAAGCAAGCAAATGGGAAAATCAGCTCTTGTTTTATCAGGACTAGGCTCATAGTTCTAATATGTTTTAAGACATTGTGAATGACAGTATACGAGTATACGTACATCTTGAAGATAAACTTGAAATTCATCTGGATTTTGAAAGCCCAAGGCCTTTGAAACTTGTTCCACATTCAAGGTTCTATCGACAACAATTATATTCGGTATTTTATTTGTAGAAGATTCAGTATGGACAGAGTTATTGGAATCGGATAAGGATGATAATATAAACGCATTCTTAACTTTTTTCTGAAAATTGTGGGTCAGACTTTTGACTCGGGTACTAGACATGTTTTTACCCATTGTAAGTGGGAATATCGTAATAGGGGTTGTGTTAAGGTACGTGCCTGATGATGATGAGGCATCCAAAATTTCTACTGTAAGGGATTTATCTAAAGGCTTAACATCCGACGAAGAATCAGTATCTAGTGTTTTACTTGTAAGAGGACAGTGATTGTTATTCACCTCTACTTGCTGACGACTTGGTCCATTATCACTGGTAGGAACTACTGGTCTCATGACGGATACCATATCTATGGGAACATTGATATTAGAGTTATTCACATCTGATGGTAGTATAGGAGATACCCACCCCACACGGAAATGTAAAGTAGCTCGGTTATTCATTTCATCAATGTGTGGTTTGGAAAATTTTGAGTTGACTAGGGACACAATAGAACCCATATGTAAAAGGTAATATGAACTTTTATCATCCACCGCAACACCATCAATACGAAGAAATACGGGAACATTTGTAGATAGCGGTGTTAATTTCCAAATCCAATTTGTTTTACATGAAAGTTCCACTTGTATAAACCGTTTGGATATAAAATCTTTTGCCCACGTTTTCGTACTCTCTTGACATGGAATGCAAGTCGCAATAGGATGATGACTTTCCACCTTGGGGTTCAAGGTTATACAAGAACATGCAGTCCAAGTAGAGATGAAAAATTCAAATCGTCCAAGTATTTGCGTTATAGCGTCATTATTATTTTTTAGAGTATGAACCAAGGGGATGTAAGGTGTATGAAAATGTTCCATATTATTATGAATATTGTTGCTTGAATCCTCGATCGGATGCTCACTTCTTTTTTGTGAGTCCATCATCTGAAACAAGGGACAATTACATCGGAAGTAGTGATGCGAATTCAAGGGTTTACCATCTCGAAGAGGAAGGAGGGCAGGGATATCCATCATAGATGCCACCGACATTAGTTTATGTCCTACGTCCCCTTCGTGACGGTTAACTATGGCATTTGAAATACTCCTCCCAAGGTCATTGTGAAAAGCTTTTGATGACTGCATCAATCCTTCCATATTCGTTGATTTACTTCTCTAGCGTGTACATTATCGTCAATGTGTGTTTGATTTCCCAGAAAAAAGCTACCACAATACTGCCTACTGCTACATACGTAGAAAGACTCACTGCTGCTGCATGGGCTTTTCAGAGCTCTACATATAGAGCATACAGTACATACCACAGCTGATCTAATATTCATCAATGTTGCAAAAGGCCATCCAAGGGGAGGGATGAGCAATATCAGTCAAGACTCGAACCCATCGATTTCGGAGGCAAACCTTCGTGGTGATGCTACGATGTCATCGTCGTCTACTCGAGGACCGTTACCACCGCCACCGAAGTTTGATCCCTCCGCTTATCGTTTACCACCCAAGGACGCCCTTTCCAACAATAAAGCGAGTCTACCGACTTTGTCCAATTTACCTATTCCTCCACCACCTATTCCTCCACTCAAATCAGTAGCAGCACAAGCTGTATTACCACAAAGAACCTTGAATGTTCATTCTTCAGATACTACAGTAGTCACAACGCATGAAATTATTCCTCATTCCATTCATGAGGTGATTCCTCCTTTGACATCGGCTCCGAACTCCGGTACTAATCTGGCAGCATTGAGATCCTCACCATCCATGTTGGATGAGAATGACAATATTATTAATAATAATTCTTATCATGATCCTATTGTTACGAATATCACACAATCCTCCATGTCGGTCATATCTCTGCCGCTTCCACCTCCACCGCCTCCTCCACCTCCTCCTGCACTACCACCAAGTCAAAAAGCTAAACGACACAATTCATCATCTTCAGCTCCAGCCTTAAAATTACTTTCTCCTTGTCAATCTCATGTACCAATCTTAATTTTAGCTACATCAACGGTACAGTCTATGATGATACGTAAAAATCAAATGACATTGGGACAATTATTTACAGCCTTAATCAACAGTTGTAGGACACATGCTCCACATTTATTGGGAAGATTTGCACCCTTTCGGAGTATACATCGAACATTAAATATAAAATGGGAAGATTTATTCATACGATTTTATGATGGTGAATTGAAAGGTCCAGATGAATCATCGTCAACTTGGGAGGAAGCTTTATCCTATGCTTGTCATACATGGGAAGGAGATCATACGTCTCCTTTATTTGATACCTTTAAGGAATCCAATTTAGAAAGAAGAATATGGAAAGATTATCTATCGTCAACGTCAACAGCCGTTTCATCATCCATCTCACATGGTGCTGATCAAGGGTTTGAATTAACAGCTCCACATCATTTACCTTGGTTATTACGATTTCGTTCCATTTTAGATTCAAGTACTTGTTCCTATCAACAAGAAATGATTCAATGCCCACCGATAGTCTTACTTGTTGCATCGACCAATGAAATAACATCAACGAATCCTGTTCTTGCTATTGAGGGAGCTATAGGATGTTTAGCTGAATTATCCAACATTCATCATTGGCCAATACCATTCCATAATGGATTGTATGATCCAAAGGCTGTACGGAGAGAATTTCTCCTACTGCATGATGAAGTAGAAGGTCCTACGGATTTTGCCGACGCGACGGCTTTACGTGAAATGCAGAACCGTTTCGGACCTGGATGTTGTGGTATAATACGTATGAATAGTGTAAAAGAATCACAACGGAAAATGATGGAAGATCCCATGTGGGATACCTTTGTTCCTACATTGCAGTATCCAAGGACTCGAGATGAATGGAGGGAAGAGATGTCGAAGCATCGTGGATTATATTTAGAAGAAAAAGATTTAACTAGCATACGTCGGTATCTGATACAAATGATTAGCCTTGCATTAATCCCTTGTATGGAGCGACGTATTGCAAATTTAAATCTTGCGGTGACAAATGGTAAAAAGGGTGTAAAGAATGCTTTAAAAAGTTTGTGGCGTAAGCCCAAAGATGGATCTACGGTGGCAGTCATAAGTGGTGGGGCTGTAGGTGGCCTATCAAACTCCTCGGCCTCGTCAACAAAGAAAGGACCCCCCTCCTCAGGAGAAGGTGTTGGTTTTTCATCTAGTAAGCCAGGAACCCTGAATGGTGTTGTCATGGCATCCTTAGAAGAAATCAAGTATCGATACGATTCGATTGAAAGCCAAACGCGCCTTTTGGCCGATACACTCTTTCTAATGCGAGACTACGAGGCTGCCTTGGACACCTATCGATTGGTGAAGGATGATTACAAGCAAGACAGAAGCATGACAAACTGTGCCACCGTTTATGAAATGATGGCTTTATGCTTGGTATTACTAGATATAGGAGGTAATCGAAACAAGAGAGAAATATTGCAATACATGGACTCAGCTTTATTCTTTTATTCAAGTGCGGCTGATGAGGAACGACCGAGGTTAGGAACAGGTAGCAACCGCCCTACGGTCGCTACACTAGCGACACGATGTGCGACTAGGCTATGTCTGGTGCTCTCATCGCACCGTAATATTTGCAGTGGCAATGACTTGGAAATGGCGGACATGCTAGCATCAACATCCTCAAACGAGACAGCTGTCGCAGCTGGAACTCTTTTAGAACAATCGGCATCACATTACTATCGAGCTGGAATGTATCGTAAATTTGGCTTCCATATGTTGATGGCAGGTCATATGTTCCGGTCCTCAGGACAAGATCATCATTCATTAAGATGCTTCACGTCCGCAATGTATGTGTATACATATGGACGAGCTCAATGGGATATGCTGTCTAATCATGTCAGTAGCGCTCTAGCCGGGCAGCTACAAAGTATGGGTAAAATGTTTTTATGTGTTCAGTTATATGCAAAACTTGTTTCCAAGGGAGGTAAAATGAGTACTTATGTCAAGAATTTACTCAAGAGTATCGATCGCATGGTTTCTGAATCAAACTCACAAGAGTTTGACACAGGCCTCGAGATTACTTCGATGCGAGTTGAAGGGAATGTCGTAGAATTCTCAAACTTGGACTTCCCGCTAATACGAGATTCTTCTGTAAAATTGTTACCATTAAACCTGACACACATTTCTCCCAGTTTTCAGAGGCTTGATTCACATCTAGTAATTGACGATGAAGCTAAAGAATCGAATAATGATTCGCTTGGATCAGATAACATATGGGAGGAGTTGATGACATTGGTCGAAGCCGAGGTACAGGTTGGTTCGAATATAGACACATCGTTGGATATGCTCATGGCCGAAATCTGTACGCAGAGCAAAACCCAGTCATCCTTATCCAAACCGATCAAAAAGGTCCACGCTGAATCGCGAACATCTCGCATTAGAATGGAGCCAATATCAGTAAAGTTGACGTTGACAAATCCTTTAAGTGTTGCATTACCTATATCGGAGCTTCAGTTAGTAGCGCGAGTAAAGTGCAAGACTTCCGGGAGAATATACTCTAACGAACATACGATCGAAAAATCAGGGAAGGCCTATATCACAGGAAGTTCAACGAACAGGTTATGGACTTTCCAATCATCACAAGAGATATTTTATATCCCTGATTTCGAGCATTGCTACTGGGCCAATGAGAAAGAAAACGAATACTTGGTAGAAGGTATCACTGACGGTGGTCCGTACTTTGTTACTTCTAAGATGACTTTAGAGCTGCAACCTTTGGCAAGTTTAGAAATAAATCTAGAGATATGCCCGTTGCATGTTGGTGAGATGGATATGATTGGAATACGATGGAAGGCATTCAATCAATTTTGGGTGTATCATGCTTTTCAAAAGTTGAAACCTTCGTCCTTGCTAAAGCTTCACATAGAACAAGACTTACCGAATCTTGTTGTTGATTTTGTTCCGACGCAGAGATTGAAGGGGAAGTCCACTATTTTTCAAGGTCAAGTTCGTGAGTGGACGATGAAAGTTTCAAATATAGGTACTGCGCCCGCAAGCAATTTATTGCTGAAGGCAAATTTACCGTGGATAAGAGTTTCGTCTTCCGATAACATACCTACCTTTGTGGGTCCTACCGGAACCTTTATCAGACTACCGATCAAGAACTCAGGTATTATAGGACCAGGTCAGATCATCGAGATCCCTATTGAAATGCGACCATCTGGTGGTGGTAGACAGGAGTGTTACATGCTTTTTCGCTATCAACTTGCTCATTCTCATGACAACCCTGCAACCGTCCGATGGATTCGCAAGATTATCTCCTTTCCAGTGTACCCTTCAATCACAATGACGGCATCATTGATGCCATTTTACAGAACTAAAACAGATCATGTGTTATCCCTTGATGTACGTTCCTCGCCATTAAAATTTTATTTTGTGCATTTGTTGCCGTCTCAAACGTGTTCGTAGATAACAAATTATCGCAGTGATATCGGTGAAGATCTGACCATTTACTTGACTGGTTTTTATGTTGCTAGTAGATATTACGAAATTAATCGATTGATCGATACATTGACCTATACTAAAGACGTGGAAGGTACTGCGCATGAACAATCTATTGAACCAATAAAAATTGATTGGCAAGAGCAAGTAACTTTACATTTTCTAATTTCTCCAATCCACCGTGATGAGAAAAGCTACCTAAGCAAATGCCTTTTACCAAGCGAGTGGTCTGATAACTACACAGATGTGTCTGTCACAGATTTCATATGCATTGAACACGCATTCGAGCAATTTACGGTAAGGCTATATACTTTTAACTATTTTTCTGAGATCATGTTAATCATATGAGAGTATCATTTTGATCGTTCGCATGTTCTAAGGGTGCATTGGATTACTACAAAGCAGAGTTGGCTCGTGTCGAAGCTCAAAAAGAGAAGGAAAGTAAACAGCCGCGTCATGTCGCACACATTCGTCGAGATAAATCGTCTATCTTCGAACCAAGCCTGACCTTAAAATCATCAACGGAAGAAAACATGCTGTTTCTCCACGAAGCTTCGTCGTTGGATACCATTTGCCCACGTCGGGATAGTTTGAACGTTATATGTTGCTGGAGCAGTCGTAGTGGAGATGGCTTAATCACAAGAGGCCAACACCATCTGCGAGCGCTACAAGTGAGACCTCAATTAAAGAGCAAAGGCTGCCCTCTTAATATTTTTGCTAAATATGACACCTTGACTATCCATGATTTCGAATTACAACCATGTTTCCTTGACTTCACAATAACGGTACGCAATCGCTTGGTACAAAGCGATGTGGATTTCGAGTTAGTATTACTGCAGCAAACAGGCATTGAGTTCATCGGAAGTAGTTGCTTCCATAGGTCACTAGGTGGAGGTGAAGAGGTAGAATGTCAGATGAAAGCGGCTATTTTCTCAAGTGGAGTGTATAATTTACAGAGCGTGCAAGTTAATATTTTACAAAGTGATGGAATCACCAAAGTCCCTTACATTTTCCCCGTACAATGGCTTGCTGAAATCAAAGCAGCGGGCGAATAAGTTGTTCACTGTTATCTGGACTGAAACTAATTTATAGAAAGGCAAATATGGTTTTAAAAATAACCTTTGTCAACGTCATCGTTTATCCCATGATTGACTAAGGTAGAGATACACTCTCAAGACATTCATCGTACCACATAACCCATCAGAATCAGCGTATCCTTTGAATTTAATTGCGTTACTATTTTTTCACGAATATTTGGTCTCAAGGAGAGCATGAGAAGCGTGAATGGTGTCACCATCAGGCAAATACCGATCATTGAATGACGTTGTCATATATTTTACATTCTGAGTACTCTGATCGAGGTTTTGCCCAAAATCACCTTCACACTTACGTAACGCAGATAATCCAGTTATTCTGTTCCAAGAGAACGTCAAATAAGACTGATACCACTAATCCTTCTTCTATTACATCTACATTAGAATAATGAAGTGCATGCATGCGTCTTCTTCCAACACTCTGATGAACTTAGTGAGCTTCTTGGCTTTCGTATACACCTATTACAACAGCAACAAACTTCTATCTCGCATCGAAGCCATAACCCTCCAGTAAATCATCTTATCGTTCATCCGTAAGAGGGATAGCTTCTAATTATATCAACTTATATTAAAAGCTCATATATAATGTAAACCTTTAAGGCAGCAGAAAATGATAACTGTACTTTCAAAAATCAAAGAGATGTCATTCCACTTCATTGCACTAAATTAACTTCTCCCATTCATGCGTACAAGGGGTTTTCTGGCATCAGAAAGTCAGAAAGAGTCACAAAACGGAAACATAATAAATTAAAAACCTCACAACAGATCCTTTATTACATCCTGCTATATAAAGTGATGCTTTTATTATTGAATCCACTTTCTGTCTATTTTGCATCTCCCTACAATTCCAAACCCAAAACATGAGAATCGTCTTGATTCCAGGTATGGGTTGCTATCCCACAGCGGATTGTAATTGGTATTCGTGGTTCGCAGCGACAATATCAAAACATCCATCCGTTCGAGAATGTATTTTACGTGATTTTCCTGATCCATATCACTGTAAAGAATCTATCTGGGTTCATTTTGTTTTAAATGATATTGGATTGGATGAGAATACCATTCTTGTGGGACATAGCAGTGGTGCTGCATGTGTTATGAGACTTTTAGAATCACATCAGTTACAAACCACACCTATCCTTGGTGCGATACTTGTTGCTGCTGCCTACACCGATATGGGATTAAAAGCTGAAATTCGAAGTCAATATTTTAATCGACCATGGGATTGGGATAAAATGAAACAAGGAGCTAAAAATATTGTATTGTTTCATGGCGATGA
>Ga0169931_10006619_pt1 | contig 17394 bp, 17 predicted proteins | sample Kivu_15m_20L_FD_129675 | JGI IMG/M metagenome (GOLD analysis project Ga0169931, IMG submission 129675) | Freshwater microbial communities from Lake Kivu, Western Province, Rwanda to study Microbial Dark Matter (Phase II) - Kivu_15m_20L... | ecosystem: Environmental > Aquatic > Freshwater > Lake...
ACTCTTATGGTCACAGATGCACCGGAATGGGGAGTTGGCCCAAACAACCCTCTACTCGTCAACTCGTTGATTGACCTGGCTGACGTCCTACTCCACCATTAGTTTTCCTAAAGCTCCAAGGACATCTTGAAAACATGCGAAGAGGCTGAAGAGTAAGTGGCTGTTTTTGGCTTTGGAGGCGCGGTCATGGATGCTCTGTTTGGCAGAAGGGTCGGTGCCGAGGACGTCAGCCAGGTCAATCAACGAGTTGACGAGTAGAGGGTTGTTTGGGCCAACTCCCCATTCCGGTGCATCTGTGACCATAAGAGTAAAGACGATGAAATTCGCCACGGTAGATAGGATCATGTCGAGTGAAGAGTCGAAGGACCCCTGAATGTGCATTACCGTGTCCTTTTTGGAGAGATGTAAGTTATGTTGATCCACGAGAGACTCGGCCTGCTCAAGGCCTTGCTGTTGGAGTAGAAGTTCAAGCTTTGCCCTGTTGTTGGCAGGGGCAAAGTGTACCAGGACCCAGTCGCGAGAGAGTTCATCCAAGGACATAACTTGACCGATCGTTTTGGAAAACATGGATCCCCCAGCCGTGATCTTCTTTAATAGAACCGGTGGCATGAAGAAATTCATATATGCCAAAACAGAAAGGTAACCAGGGAAAAGGGCGCTGGGGGTATCGAGAGTGCGGATGAAGGAGTCCTTCGAAGTTGCAAAACAGTACTGAGTTGACGTCGATGTCCGGAGTGCTTCAGACAAAGAGGGAACCAAAGACTCTACGGGCCCTTTGAATGGTGAGAGCGTCTACCGACTTTTCGTCCATGCGAGGGCGCTTCTGACAAAGGTCCAACCCGATGTCAGAGTGAGGAAGATTGGTAGCGTCGAGGAGGCGAGACCTAAGGAGAACTTTCTGCTCTCCTAAATGTGCATTCTCGGCTTGAGTGGCCAATTGCTGTTGCTCGAGGGCGGCAAGCCGCTCGAGAAGAGACTCAACAGTGATAGTAGGAGGTGGTGGTGTAGGTAGTGCCGGAAGAGGCAAGGTGTCAGAGATGATGTCGTCGTTGTTGATGTCGTTATGGTCCTACAAACGGGACAGACAAGACAAAAGAGTCGTATGAGATAAATGTTATAAAAATGTCTATGTTACAAAACATCAGTACAAGCACTCAGAGACAAAGACGATCAGTAGACATGACTCATGGAGAGAGAAGTAGTCATGGACCCACGGGGTGCAATTAGAGAAGTAACAGTAGTCGGCACGATTACTTGTCGAGACATAGAAGAGAGGAGGTAGGTCGGCAAAATAGAGGTATACCAGACCGAGAGAGGTCATAGACCCAAAAGGATAAAGGCACAGTAATGTTAGCCGAAAACGGTAACTTGCCGAGACATGGAGAGATCGGAGGTAAGTCAGCTATACTATACCATTCCGAGAGAGGTCATGGACCTAGAGGCGTGATGCCTTAAAATGGAAGAAGAGATCGGAGGTAGGTCAGTGAAGACCAGACCAGTCCGAGAGAGGTCAGAGACCCAGATGCGTAGTGGAATGATAGCCAAGACAATCATGTACCGAGATGCAGAGAGATCGTAGGTAAGTCAGCTAAACTATCCCTATCCGAGAGAGGTAATAGACCAAGAGGCGAAGTAAGGTTAGTCAAGACTCTTAATTGCCTAGGCGCAGAGAGGGCGGAGGCAAGTCTACCGAGACGAAGCCGGCCCCAAATTTTCTTCTATTGTAATTAAAGTAGTTTCTAGGCATAATAATTTGTCACTCATCATCATTCTATTTTTGATATTCTATCTATCATCAAGAATCATGAGTTCAAAAGCGAAAATATCAATATCGTTTGGTATTTAAAAAGAAAATATCATCGATTACCGATCAACAATCGGATGGATTATGAGATCTACACTTGCTTCTCGATAAGTTTTGGGAGATACATAAGAAAATAATGTACCATTTTATGATAAATAACTTGCGTATCAAGTATGATGGTCCCTGTGTGTCGAGGAGCAAGATTCTATTTGTATTGTAGAAGTTCTTATCACGGTACGGAGGCAAGTTTTTCTGTATTATGCAAATATTTTTCCTATCGTCGAGAAGAATGAACTTTAATTATATAAATTAATTCAGTTGTCTGTAGATTTGATGCATCAGGGTATTCTAAGTGTCCTCGTTTAATGCCATAACCGCTCAGACATTCCAATAGTTTAAAAAACAACACCCAAACCTTCAACTTCTCTATACTTTTTATTGAGGATAGAAACAAATTCAGGCCACACGTTTGATTTCATAACATCCTCGTGACTCAAGGGCCTTCCAGCAGCGACTGGAATTCCGTCCTTTCCAATTTGAAATTGTCCTAACAGGGGTGATTTGCCGTCAATCTTGGCTCCTCCTAGGACTCCTTGAAGATTACCTGTAGGACAAAGTATGTCCTTGAGAGGAATCATGCCACCTTTATTTTCGTAGTCGAAACCAACATGAATGGGAAATCGAAGGTGTGGGTATCGCGGGGTAAAGAAAGGCATACCATCTCCGAAATTAAAAATCAGTGTCTCAGGTATCACCGACTCGACTAGATGAACATAATTGACATCATTTCCTGCTTCTTGAGTGAAGAGTACATTAGCCTTGGACAATTCCAAGGCGCTCGCGAGAGCTTTTTTGGCAATGTCTGGATTTTGGATAGCTAATGCCGGATCGAGCTGATAAAGGATAAATCCAGCCTTGGAACATGCGAATTGAATGATATGCTGTGTAATATATTGGATGCAGGTTATCAGAAATCGAATGCCTGATGAGTCAAGGATGCTATAAACTCAAAAAATATATGCACTATACCTGTTCGGAAAAGTGATTTGGTAACCAGCTAAGTACAACATCGCCTGCTCGTAGGCCATTATCGAGCATACCTATTGCCAAAGCTTCAGCGAAATAATCGACATGTTTCAGTGTCCATTTAACATTTTTGTGATGGTATCTAATAACCTCAACATGGGGAGCTTCCGTGGCTAATTGTTTCAGTAAATCACCGGCACTGCGTGAAACTACAGTTCGAACAGAGTTCAATGCAGCACGCGATAAACTCGGTGTGATCATCCGCTGAGCCAACGCGGCTATTTTTCTGGTGGCCATAGCACGCGTTCTAAAATGAATTGAAACTTGAGTTGAAATCCAATAGCTGCTACAAGGGTTGGAGACCACAAGAATAAGAAGAGCATATGACCCCCGTTCTCACCGTAGCACTATGTGTGTGCTCTGGGTCCCTCCGTCCCTCCCCCTTCGCCCTGGATCCTGGATGTGCTGACGAAAGTACGGAAATGAACGCCGATTAACGACGTACAGTACTGTAATCAATAATAAAGTTTTAAGCACGTCTGAGTCTCATAAACTAGATACAGTGATAGACTACAGACTACTGTAGAAGACTATAGAATACAAAAAGTCCTTTCAATCTCTCTTCGCTGTATTGCTGAAAGGATAGAAAACCCAAGTGAATGCGACGAATTACTTAAAAATTATGCTCTGAATGTCATGGCGAACTAGAAATTAACATAGGTGTTGTTTTGACAATTCTATTATTGGAAATCTCTATTCTTTCTTGAGTGACACATCCTTCGGAGTCGATATCGTCGAGACGATGACATAAAATACAAGTGGAAGAATGTGACCAAAGAAGTAATGACTTCTCCAACAGGATATTGACCATTCAAATGACTGTAACTGAAAAGGTAGAACCATGTATTGTACCATTAAGGATGTACTAAGAATGGTCAATATTCCATAAATACTCCATTTCTTTCCACTCTTACAAAACCGGGGATTCAGTTTGATCCTTCCCACTCGTTCACAGTATGTCAAAAGCGGTATAGACAAGAAGAAGAGATAATATCCAGGATAGAAACCATGCCAAAATGCACTCATGGCATATGTTGCAACAAGACTACCACCCGTACGGATGTATACGTATTTGGAGAGCCAATTGGCTGTCTTCTTATTCCATGCCGAGGACAATATTTTGACGTTAGGAGCAGTCTCAAAGTCCCAAATATCGATATTGGATGAGCTGTCCCATCCAAGGGCGTTCCCTTCCTTATCAAATCCATCAAATCCTGCATACCAAATGTTACTCGCACCCTCTGAGTTTTTCCATGCAAAGTAATACCGTTGTCTGATGCAAAATAATGCAAACCATGCATAAAAGTAGCGATATAACCACGGCTGTGCCAAAAACTCCGGTCTTAAAACGACTGGAACAAGGTTTTGCGAGTCCATGGGATCAAGAAGTGGGTACTTGGCATTACCCACGACAAAAGCCCCAAGACAAAGTACACTAACTAAAAAAGGTTTCAGTGTAGGAAGAAACCAATGAGGAATCTTTCCACGGGGTTTACCCTGTTTATCATAAATCTTAGTTCCATCACAGGCTCCAGCATATGCCTTGTATTCATATGCCGGTCCAACCAATACAGTCGCAAAGCAAAAGGTGTAACCTAAATATTCAATAATACCAGGAAGTGTATCTACAGCTACATCAGCACATTTCTTGGATGCGCGATTGTCTGTACCACTGGCTAATACATGACCATCGTATAGATTGTATGCAAGAGAATAGAGTTTCATGGTCAAGACCATTTGCGCTCCAGTGAAATCGAGTTCCCAGCCAAGATAATTGATATATTGTCGATGAATATGACCTGCACTAACATAAATCATAAGAAAGATGGGTACGATCGTTTTGGATACTTTCGGGGGTAGAATCAAGAACATGACATATACACAGAGGGATGTGATGAGTTGATGTATCCATTGTAAACCAATGGTAAATTGAAGGAGGAAACATCCCAATAGAAATGAGAAAAGATGTTTGACCTTGCCATAGGGTAGCATGAGCATTACCAGGCCCAAGGGATAACATAGGAACATGCCAAGAGTATAACGAAGTGTTTCGACATCAAAACCAATAGCTTCGGAAAGATTGATCACCTTGTTATTGACAAAAGTTGGGACTGACGTGATGATATAGATATTTATAAACGTATTGTAGGAGTTAGAATATGAATCTGGGTGAGTTGGGTAATTTTGATTGGACAGATGGACTTACCCAATACAACAGTCTTTTCAGCATAAGGAGCAAATTGATAGACAAAGTCAATACTTTGACCGATAGAATGAAGAAACCATTCAATGATATTCATTTTGTTGAGATGATTCTATTTTTTTAAAAAAAACGTAATTTGTAGATACTCCCTGGAATGGATGTTCCCGAATGTAATTTTCCAGTCAACGTTTCGAAATTGCTGAAGTTGAAATTCACGGACAGGATTGGCGAAAAGCAATTACAGGAGATGTCAATGCTACTGTTCTTGTAATATACATACACATGACGCAGGCTATCAAAAGCGAGATACACAGCATACACAGCAGCAATCAATCATCCTCAGATGTCGGTCGATGTCGATGGTCGATGATGGTCGATGGCATCAGTGGTCGATGAATGACGGCTATACTGGTAGGCCGGTAGGCCTACATAGTAGTCCTGCATCCTGCAGCACAGTCATCCTATGTACTGGAACTGCCTTCCTGGTAGGTAGTATGGAGTGACATCATCAGGAGTTAACTGTCAATGTAGCTAAAAGGTTTTTAAATGAAGGTGGTAGAGTTCCGTACTCAGTGCAACGTAAGTGAAGGATCGAACTTTTTTTCAAAAGAATAAACAATGCAAAAAGTCAACCCACCCGACCCACCCCGAGAAAGACAAGAGATCATCATCATGACAACAAATATTCAACTCTCTCAAGCTCATAAATTACTTCAGCTGGAAACATGATGTATTCAAACTCTCATTCCCTTCTCATACATCTCTTGGTTGTAACCGGAATCGGTGCATGTCAGGGCTTTGTCAACAAATACGATGGTTCCTATCCCCGTAAGATGACCGTACTCTTTCACACTCCGACATCCACGCCCACAATAGCTATTGATGAACGAACTGGTAAAAGAACAGGGACTTCATTCTTACCTTCGGAGACTATTGAACGTGCAAGTAAAGGCAGTCCTATTGAAAAGATAAAGTTGGATAAGGATGGAACATCAGCCTTTGTTGACGTGTATGAGTATGCAGCCAAGATTCGATCTGGGGAAATGACATGGGAGGAAGTTGAAAAGGCAGATTTAGATACGGTAAGCATGCATCTTCTCCTTCCTAAACTTGTTATTGAAGCTTATTTTCAAAGCAGTCGTCCGAAAAAAACTTATATATATTTTTGGGAAATATGTTTTTTTTTCTTTCTCAACATTTTTATGATCATCATCGTCATCTCATACGTAAACACCTACTGACGCAAATCAGAGACTCAAATATGTAGGAATGCTGCATAGAAGTAAAAGTACACCGGGTCAATTTATGATGCGTTTAAAGGTACCCAATGGTATTTGCAATGCTGATCAGATGCGTTTCTATGCACAAAGTGTTGAAAAATATGGAGAGGAGGGAGGTGTCGTAGATATTACCACAAGGCAAAATATACAACTCCGAGGAGTGCGTATTGAAGATGCACCGGATATCATTGATGGCCTACATGCTCGTAATCAAACCAGCTTCCAATCAGCCCTAGACAATGTTCGTAATATGGTTGGTAGCCCACTGGCGGGTATCGATGATATGGAACTTGTTGATACACGAGATCTTTGTAATGCCTTGAATGACTTTGTTTCGCTTGATCCACAGATGGGGACACGAGGCAATCCACAGTGGGGTAATCTACCCCGAAAATTTAATATTGCTATTTCTGGATCAAGAGATGACTTTGCTCATACACACATTAACGATATAGGATTTGTCCCTGTCGCCCATGCAACCACCGGTGTGATGGGTTTTAATGTCGTACTTGGTGGATATATGTCGATTAAACGTATCGCTGAATCGATTGATTCCAACATGTGGATTCCAGCCGATCGAAATTCTGTCGTTTCACTTTGTGAGGCCATCCTCCGAATTTTTCGTGATGAGGCAGATCGGAAGGATCGACAAAAGGCACGTCTCATGTGGCTTGTTGAGAAATATGGAGTGCAAGCATTTAAAGCTGCTGTTATTGCAGAAGTTCAATCCTACAAACGTGATGTTGTGGTCTATGATACTCAACCACTCCCAAAAACACCTTTTGAACGTAGGAAATTACTAGGGATCCATAACCAGCCTCAACAAGGTCTTTGTCGTGTTGGTTTCTTAGTACCATGTGGTCGCCTAAGTCAAAGAGAATGCCACATGGTCGCCGATCTTGCGGACAAGTATTCCAATGGGGAAATCCGACTCACCGTGGAACAGAATATCATTCTTCCGAACGTTCCAAAAGAAATGATTGATCAATTAGTCGCCGAACCAGCGTTCGGGTCGGACTCGCGATTTAAGATACATCCTGGAAAGATAGAAGGAAATGTAGTTAGCTGTACTGGTGCCCAATTCTGCCCGTTGGCTTTAATTGAAACGAAGGGAAATGCTGAAGATATCAGTAAGAAATTGGAAGAGCATGTTATTGTTGACCGAGATATCCGAATTCATTGGACTGGATGGTAAGATTCACAAATGATTATTATATTTGTTCCTTAATCTTCATTAATGACAGCATTACTATCCTTATACAGTCCTAACAGCTGTGGTCAAGTTCAACTAGCCGATATTGGCATAATGGGAGCACCTGCGAAGAAAATCGATCCGGCGACTGGAGTCGCTAAGGCGGTTCCAGGTTGTAAGATCTTTGTCGGTGGTCGCATCGGCGAGGATGCTCATCTTGTTGAAGAACCATACATATCAGGAATACCGCTAGACGAAGCTGATCTAATACCAGCATTAGTCAATATATTAAAGAAGGAATTCGGGGCTGTAGATCGAAAGTAACCGTCAGCCATTTCGATTTGCTTACTGTCTCGTCTCGGTACAATTTTTACCCCTACTATTACGAATTTTTAAGACTAATTATGTATATATATTTTTTCAAAATATACTGTACTTGAAAAATGGGGGTCGCTCTCTTATGGTATTTATTTTAACAATTGGGTTCTTGTGTACAAGACCCATCGCTATCCCAAAGACGCTGACTCGTTTCATGAAAAAAGGGGGGTCACTCTCGTTTGGCGTCTATTTTGAGTTTTCTTGTGTACAATACCCGTCGCGATGTACAATAGTAACCCAAAGACACTGAGTCATTTTATCGACATTGAGAAATAACTGATTCATTCGAGGTAAAAGATGACCAAAATGCTTAACTACGTACATAATGTAACTACATTAATCTGTAATATCAACTCCTTTAATTCATTATCACCATTTCCATGCACTGATTGCTTCCAAAGCAATTCAATTATCAGATAATGGGAGACTGGAATGTCTATAATATGTCTTGAGAGCTAATGAATTCGTGTTGTGTAAGGGATCTATCGATCAGGGTTTTAAGGCTTTAAACGCCTTCAGAAGTCGCAAGTAATGGGAATCTCAGCAACCTGACCGTACTTGGATGACGAATACTTTTTGTGTACTGCGTTAAGCTCTGATGAGGTGATGGCTTTATCGGCAAGAACAGCTCTAGCAATAGGTACAATGTCTTCTTCAAGGTACCCGGCGTATCTGAGCAACGTTGGACTCCATGGGTTTCTTCCCACGCATTTCCGGGCGACATAAACAGCTGCAGCAGCAAGTTGACTAGGCAAGTAGTGAAGTAGGTTATAACTTTGAAGAGTTCCGTCCAGAATGTAGCAAGAGATTTGAACCATTTTTTTATCAGCATGAGCCGCTTTTAAAAATCGAACGAGAAAAGCATGAGCACTTGGAATCGTTATTTGATATTGAAGAACTCGAAGAATCAACTCTTCCATTTCCAAGATATCGTTGCGGGTGTAAGCGCGATCACAAATGTAGACCAGATCTCGAAGCTCAGGTGGGTAAATCTCTTCATACTTGGATGCCAAAAGTAATGCAGTTACTCCAACAAGCTGAAGTTTTTGACGTGAAACTTCTTGCTTTTCAAGGAAGCGATCGATAATATTCACAGTCAAGTAAAGCGTTTCTGGTACGAGTTTGAACTTTAGGTGAACTTCTACTAGCCAATCAATAAGAATAGCTCTCATCCTTTCATTGATATACGGTTGACTTTCCATGAAGACGGGTCGAACTGAAGTCTGTAATTCCTTATGACGAAAATGATGATACATGTCCTGAACATATCCCGTTGCACACAGTGGATCATCACTGTCCCTCTGATCGATGTCATCAACGCGGCCAGCATGCTGGTAAGTCCATGCAGTGGTACTTGCGACACTGGAAGCGAAACTATTCTGTCTAGATACATGGGGTTGATTATTAAGCAGGTCGACCGCAGTGTCATTAGAGATAACTCTAGCTGGTACAGGCTGGATTTGAATGATTTCGTTATGGACAATTGTAGTCGACTTTTTCTCAACCAACGGGTGTGTATCATCTGCTTTAATATTGTTTTCAGCAACACGGGTAGCGTTGGTCACATCCTAGCCAAAGGGGCACGAGACTTTCGATGAGGGTGCATTTTCAGCGATTGACAAGCCTAGAACTAATCAAGTTTACAAACTTACCCGAAATGCCCGGCGTCCTGCACCATGGGCTCCTGCTGCTGCAGTTGCTGCCTGTGCTCGAGTGCTCATAATTGGTTTAGAAATGAACCTTGTTGATTGAAAATATTAAGATTCTCCTTTACCAGAGTCTTTCAGGAACTTATTTGAATTCAGAGATTTCGACGACAGAGAAAAGGGCTTGTCGCTGTAAGTTCGATGATGAGGGTTCAACCGGATAAAGGTATGTGCAAGGAGTGATCGTGACAACAGCTAATGCTTGACCATTAATGATGATGTCCAAACTTCGCTTCAAAGGTTTGGTCTCTTGATTTTTGTCACAAATCACAAACTTTCATCGAGCAAAGAGCGATACACAAAAGGGATGATGTGAGATTTTCGAAGCGATTTATTCGTTAGAGATTGATTATGTTGTATTGATTGAGCGATCAGCACACACGCTGGGAATACTAGATCGTGTGAAACTGTCGTAACGGCTTTGTACGTACGCAGCAAGTAGTTCAAGATTTTGAAGAAGATGTTGCAAAATGAAAGTTGACGTTTTTTAGCATGTAAAAATCAGCGTATGTAGAATAATAGTCCTACACACGTATAAACTCTCTTAGTACATATGTGTACTGAACACAACTGAAAAAAGTATTTTTTTACAGTACATAGTACAAAAATCGCCTTTCTACAGCCTGCATACTGTATTATTTTAAAAAATAAATTCATGCCAGTACCGTAGGACCTACGAAGAGCCGAGAACGTAAACGGCCTGACGTTCGTACAGTACAGTGTTGCGTTGTACAGAAATACAAACGTACAAACGGTACTACAGTCCTACAGTACAGCTTTTGTAGAAGTTATAAGGTACAATACCGGTATGTAGCCGACTTGCTTCGCGTACTTGATTGACACATCAGAGAATCAGAAAATCAGAAAGTCCTATACACCTCCTCTGCTATTGCATCTCCAAACTAAAGGGGGTTATTGCTTCAAGACCTTATTATAATCAATATATTACTGTCTTTTATTTGCATTAGAAAGTTCGATCATGAAATTTTTATCCATTATCACCTCATATGCTATGATTGATGTGGCAAGGGCATGGTCATCGATGTCCATGAGTGCGAGTAAGTCTTTATAGACGTATCTGAATATAGGATTCGGTAGAAGCTGCATATATGATTTTATGGAGGATCATGACAGAGACGTTTTCCAATCGTGGATATAAAATTCCCCTTCGCCTCGTTTATTGTTAATTGTTTTTGTAATCGCCTCTCAACAAAATCGCGTGTTTTTGTTTCTCAGGTAATTCTGTTTCCAGTCGTCGTAACTTACTTCAAAAAGCCATTACGCTCACAGCTGCAGCTACGGTTGCTGCACCGGTCGTATCTAATGCTGCTTATGTACTTCCTGATCTTCCGTATCCGTTTGAAGCATTGGAACCATATATTGACACTCCAACCATGAAGATTCATCACGACAAACACCACGCAACTTATGTTACAAATGTGAATAAAGCTCTCGAGGGCAAACCAGAGGTTCCCATTCGTGAACTAATGGCGGATGCCATTAGCGCAGGACCAGCCATTCGCAACAATGGGGGTGGGCATTATAATCACGCGTTTTTCTGGACTGAGCTAGCGCCTTATGATAAGGCTTCCAAAACAGCCCCGTCCGCTAAACTCATGTCCATGATCAACCAATCGTTTGGCTCTTTCGATCAAATGAAAACTGCATTTGAAGCTCGTGCGGCCCCAGGAGCTTTATTCGGTAGTGGATGGGTGTGGGTATGTGTTAACCAAAAGGGTGATGCATTAAAATTAGTAGGAACTCCTAACCAAGACAATCCGCTAATGAAGGGGGCGTCGGACGAAATTATGTTCCCTATCCTCGGTTTGGATGTATGGGAACATGCCTATTACCTTAAATATCAAAATCGTCGTCCAGAATATGTATCCAACTGGTGGAACGTAGTGAACTGGGATAAGGTCAACTCAAACTTTGATTACGTTTTGGCTAATCATGCTGGAGTGCCTTTTTAAGGAAATGATCTCGTTATTAGAAAATTAGGATAATCATCTGAAGGGGACTTTTAAGGACATAACCTACGTTGATAACAAAATAAAATAATAATCAAAGCGAAGCAATTCATTTATTCTCTGATTGAGGATCCTTCACACCATGACACTTTTTATCGGACAAATCTACTTGCAATTTTTTCACCATCTCAACATGGCCTTCATACTTTTCCCTTTCGATATTCATGAACCAGTAGCAGCCAGTAATGATGACATGAAATAGAGCAGAAACTGGAAATTGTCTCTTCCTAGAGTTATCGTGATAAGGAATATTGGTATCCAGGCACCCTACTACAAGGGTTGAATGATAAAATAATCCAATACAAAGGGGTGTAAATGAGGAGGCCACAATGTATGACCAATGAGACAATGTCCCTATAGTGTTGTTGATGCTTAGAAAGTATAGCAATAATAAGCAGATGAATAAGTTGACGATTTCACACATATTTTCACCGGCAATTATGTACAAAGCTTCGAAACTTGAAAGGGTGTACGTTTTATTTTTAAGGTTGGTAATACATTCTATGACAGGTTGTTGAATTTGATACATAGAAAGGAATGAAACTAGGAATGAAAGCTTCCGTAAATGATTCCGCCACATGGAGTGGAGATGCTTTGCTCGATCCCTCGTAAGTAAAACAGTTTCCATAGCTTTTTGAAGCTCGTTATTTATTGCGATAGTCGACGGCATCACTGGAGATGCAAACACTTCTTTTTTGGTATAGTCACTACTGTCATCGTCACGTTTGGATCTCCTTTTATTCATCATATGATTCGAATCTTGATAAAATAGGAGGTTCAGATGCTGAGATACACAAGATATGGCCGAATGCTGCATGCTGCCACTTCTCCAAGACTCTCTGCTGTGTGAGTCCTGCTTTGCAGTTGTTACATCTCATAGCATGCTATCTCTATTAATCTCTACGTGTAGTCAGTAAATAGTTGTCAAAGAAGTCGCAGCATTTCCTATGACAGTATGATCTAATTTAATGAATATGGATTTATTAAGCTTTTTAAGTACGCGTCCATTAAATTTCAATGAGATTTCAATATATTTAAGCCTAGATTCGGAATCTCAAATTATCATGCCATGCAAAAAAATATTTTAACTGATAAAGATACAATAGGCAACTAGTGATATATTGAAACGACTGAATTCATGTAAGAAGGCGATGTAAAAGGAATAATTAACGGTACAGTCGCTCCGTTCACATTGATAAGGAGTTTCATGAATCTCGCCTTTTGTCTGAATCTTTCAGTTGTCGGACACTGCTTCGCATGGATATACACAGTAATTACGACTGATTCGTATAGCTCAAGAGTACAAAGCTCTCCTGCACTTGGCATTGAGGTTCGAAGATCATGAGACCTATTCGAATTTTTTATGAAAGGGGAACCGTCCAACTGATTTTCGTATTGAGAACGGTGAAGAAGTTGGATTAATTCTAGACAATTCAAAGACAACATTTCAAAAGGAATGTATTGTCAACTCACTTGTGTGATACGTTTGAGAAATCTTTCGTCTGTAGTGATTTCAAACATTTCTTCGCCTCTTCTTTTCGTTGAGGCATCTACTGATACTAGTTGCTCAGGAATGTATAAGGAACTGTCTGAGAATCCTGTATTCTGTAACAAAATTCGTAGCTCTACTATATGTAGAGACATATAACTATTTGCCCCTCTGATCCTTTTCACGCTCCTTAGGGTTTCTCCGTTGCTGCGAACTACGGCTGAAACCCATGCACTTGCGATATTGTTAAGTTTTCCTTCTCCTAGACGTAGGTTTCCGTCATACATGCATTTAGGTCTCACGTTTACTTGGTGCATTCGTTTATATAGATTCATGTAATAAGGATCATGGTTAAAGCGCTGGGAGGATTGGCCCATTTCCGTTTCGTCTATTTCTTCCCATCGACGAACGTTGAAGGTACCGTACCGTTGAATACATTTTGTGAACCAGTAATCACCAGCGACATTTTGCAGTACTTGTCGCCACTTATGGCAAACGCTTGCACAGCGTACGAAAGATATTGGATCTAAATATGAGACAATCGAACAGACTGCATTTCCATGCGAAAACAAGTTGAAGATTGTAGTTGCCTTCAACGAATCAGGATTTGGAGAATGCGACATTTTCAATCTTTTAGGAGAATTCCTACTGTAGAGCCCATCTTTATCGGCTAGTTCATCTACGCAGCTGCTATCAATACTTATTACAGTGGAAGATGGTAAAGTTGACCTTGTTCCACATAATTTACACACATCGACTTCAAATTGATTTTCGCCGTCTGTTGTGCTGGTAGTATTAGATGATTTTTGTTTTGTACTTTCCAAAAACGAGTGCATCCGTTGGAATTCTGTAAACAGAAATTCACACTGAGAATTTAAATCTTGAATCATACTAGCTGCTAGTCCAACAAAACTAGGTCGGTCCCATTTCCGTGCGGCTTCGGCTCCCTTGGCTGCATCGTCCATAATTCGTATCCCGTGGATTTTTCTAGATTCTAATAAGGATGTAGATTCTGAGCCCCCTTGAAAGTTGAGTGATTCAAGTTGCGATGCTCGTAGTTTGGACTGTGATCCTGAAACGTTTATAGCTACTGACAATTTGTCTATAGATTCATTGAGCTTTACTCTTGAATCTTTAGCCTTTTGTTTTTTCCTCTCGTAGAATGAGGCCGATGATGATTCAGCTAGAAAAAGTTGAGCGGAAGCCCAAACATACTCCATTTAAATAATCATATGAAATTATTTAGCAATCAATAAGCGTTTACAAAACATACCTGATAGTAAAGCAGAAGTTGTTGTTGATGTGCTCGTCAACGATAAATGAGGAGGCGCCGATACAGATACTTTTGTGGCCAATAAAGAAAGTGCCGTTTTCGGTGGGGGGAGAGGTACAGAAGGGACAAGATGATTGGAACCGAATCCGAATTGCGATCTTATCTTTGATGCCTCAATGAGAGCTGGTGCTGCGGCATGAGGTTTAGAGTCTTGGATGTCATTCATTGTTTTGAATGTAGACCCAATTCCACTTGAATTAGAGGCATTCAACAAGGAAGATACCACGGTCGGTGTAGATGTCGGGGATAGTTTCAAAGGTGTAGGAATGGGTAATGGTATTTTTCTATATCGAAGAGGATCCAGTTTCTCATGCTCCTGGTTATGAAAGAGAACCCCAGCTTGGCTATATGCAGCCGCAGTATTGGACCTAATCAATAACGAATCAATTCACAGGAAAATTCGAAATGATAAGTACACTTCTTTAAATCCAATTTAAAACATTCCATGGCCCGAATACATAGATAAATAAAGAAAACGAACCTTTGAGCCGATGAGAAGAAGGCTTCAGTCAAAAATAAGCTATCAAGACCATCTTCGACGACGTCGTTATGTTTACTTATAACTTGAGGAGCAGCAATTGGATGAATTTTTAACCCAGTCCCTGATCGATCGACGGCGAGATGATAGTTATGAGGTATTTTTGCGTTTTCTTGGACTTCCATATGCACTGCGTTCGATGGTGGTTGTGCAGATCGATAAAGGTAAGACATGGACATATCATCGGAACCAGAAGCAGCATTCATTTTTTCTCCCATATTGTTATCATGTGCATTTTCCAATTTCATAGGAAGATAAACTTCATCATCGCATTGCGAGTAATGGTAGGTACATGTCAGACTCTGTAAGGTAGGAGGAGATCTTAGAATATGTTCGAGTTCTTCCAAATAGTTATCCTCTGGATTCCATTCTTCGAGTGACAGATCTGTGCAGCTCGTTTTCTTTTTGGGGGGTTCCATGGCTGCGTCGACTTCTTCTATACTATCATGAATGTTAACTTGATGTGTTGTTTTTTCCGACATGCCCGTAACCCCATGATCCCAATTTATTCACCTGCTTTTGATCTTTCAACTTATTGGCATGATGAGATGATGGAGACTGGAGGCGTTCGCCGGTTTCCGTCGGTCCGTGTGTCCGTACAGTACATACCTACTGTAGCTCCTATGTAGGTCCTACAGTAGGACCTCTAGAGGTACTGTACGGACACACGGAGTAAAGAGATGTGTGGCCGAGCTTTGCCGAAACGAACAAGAAACTCTTACTACAATTTCAAAGACGGAGGACCTTATTCTGTACAATACCGACCAAAATCAGTCGCCAACAAGGCTTTCGTTTTGCCTTCTTCGAATACATTTTTGGAATATTGTAATAGCTTACGGTCTGCTTATCATTCACTCATATCGATTTGTTGCATGATACAAAATTTACTCATTGGGTTATTTATCAGTAGTAGAAACTCATTCTTTGGTTTTTCACAGAAACCGCACAAAGTTTGATGCGAACACTTTCAAGTTAAGCTCCAAAACATGGCACCAATTGTAGTTACTTCCGTTGGAGTATCTCTGCAAGTCATTGATGACCCTGAGCTTCAATCGTTTTTACACCGTCTCAAAGATATTGCGTATCGTGGAGGAAAGGAAACGACTCCTTTGTCGACCGATTCGGATACTGGAGATACTGTTGTAGCTGCTGCTACTGCTGCTAATCTTGTCTCTGTAGATTTGGATGCATTGACCACGGAACTTAAACGCTTTCAAAAGTGGCGTTTTCAAGAACAGGTTCGTATTCATGTTTCCTATGATGACAGCAACCATGTCTCATGTATGAATGGAGTTCAATTTTTTGGAAATATTATCATCGACTCACTTTTTCATGCTCATTTCTCGTAGGCTGACTTGTATGAATGGATTATACCTTTGAATCTTATTGATTGTGCATTGACACAACTCATTCAAACTTATCCTCGCCTTCTTTTGGTTGAACCAACAGCCAAATCTTTGAAGGCAACCAACATCACATCGATTTCTGCCGAGTCTGTCGCTCAATCAGTCGAAGATGTAAACTCTGTTCCTCAGACTGTTGTTCATTCTATCTGTGTTATACTACGATTTCTAGCTTCATTCCTTAGAAATTCAATGAATAAAGCTGTTTTCAACTCAGTTGTAGAACTATCAACATTGCTTGCAGCTGCAGATGATACGGTTGCTGACCTCGCCTTGCAAGCACTTTCGTCTCTTTCTCTTCCACCATTACTCAGCCGACAGCAATCACCGGAAGTCAATCAACATACAACTGCATTGCATATGGCTACGCCTCAGTCTGGTGTACATGCAAGATTAATGGAATTGGCACGAGGATGGGGTACCAAGAGTACTGATTTAGGTATTGTTGATTGTGTAATGGCTGACGACTCTATCCATGGACAGGGATCATTACCCCAATATCCAGGAAATTTCTCATACGAATTTTTTACGGATTCGACAATATCTAACGCCCAACCAGAAGCATCACCTCCAAATCAAATACAACCGATAGAACCAGTCACCCCTACCATCCAAAAAGAAATGGATAGACGCATGATAAGTATACAACTTTTGGATATGGAAATGTTTCGTTACCCAGCATCGGATGAAAGTGACATTAGTGATCAGGATGATATCCTAGATTCGAAACAAGTTGAGAAACGCCGACGAATGTGTTCACACGTGGATTATAGCAATGTGAATCGACGAGCCTCCGGGGAAACGAAAACAACGGCTGAAATTTTTTTTATTGCCCTTACAAAGGCTGGTGGAAGAGTCAATATTCCTTCAGATCGAGTTTTCCCACTGTTAGCACTTCTTCGACTTACCAAATCATTCCATTGTCAAGCTGACCGAATTAAAGCCGTTGAAC
>Ga0169931_10006620_pt1 | contig 17391 bp, 16 predicted proteins | sample Kivu_15m_20L_FD_129675 | JGI IMG/M metagenome (GOLD analysis project Ga0169931, IMG submission 129675) | Freshwater microbial communities from Lake Kivu, Western Province, Rwanda to study Microbial Dark Matter (Phase II) - Kivu_15m_20L... | ecosystem: Environmental > Aquatic > Freshwater > Lake...
ACTATCTATACACCGTGCAAAATGAATGATATAAAAAATTTCCAGTACAAAACACCGTAGACATCCAGTAGAAGGTTATCTGGACCCACCGGGTCCAATTAACGAAAACGCGCGTACAAAAAACTATGTATGGATATGAAGGTTTAATACTCTCCAGTTTAATAATCACGGAGTAGAATGATCTCCTTCGCAAAGTCGGGCAATATCATTTGCGATTGTAATTCCAGCTTTGCTAAACAGCCTTTCGGATCTTGCTGATGATGATAACAGAAATTAAATATTATAAACTACCAAGAAAAAGGTACGTTACTATGACAAAAAAAACTTCATTGATAAGACTATTGGCAAATATGATTACAAATAACTACTAACTATAACCCGGTAAGATGGGACCTTTTTTTGTAAATGTTTATACTTCATCCAATGACGCAGTCTTTCAAACATGATAGAGCAATACGATCACGACATTTGTCGACATGACTCTGATTGAATGAAAGTGGACAGTTCAAGTTGAGGAAATTCGCGAACATGCAACAAAATACTCCGCAGTCAAATCCGTTTTCCTGGCGAGGTGTATTTACAGTGGTAGTAACCAACTTCCATTGCAACTTATCTGGTAAGTCTATACCGTGTTAACACTTATACTCATCGTTTACATATATTAAAAGAGCCCTCAAATATCGCATCTCTCCTACTTCGTCCGGTAGAGGATCATAATAGTGAATACATCGATCTTGAATAAATATGGCTGCACATGCCCAATGTCGTTGTTTCATATTCACTGGACAGAAAATGTTTTCGAGTTGAAAGATATATGTGGGACATTTTCAGACCAACACTTCACATTATCATATGAATAGGAGTTTGAATTTCCCTCATCTAAAAGTTTAGTAATGAAGAAACTTTTGAAGAAATGCGACCTTCTTCTGTTTGTGGATGTTGCAAAAGATTCTTTATATAATTGCGCATCACGCTTAGCCAGCATCGAAAAGAAATAATTTATCATTCGTCGTTAAGCCACCCACCAGGCTTGAGTCGACGAAAAGATTCTCGTTGGATGGAGTCTATATAGCCTGTTTCAAGGTTTTCATATCTTTTAATCACTTGTTGAGGGTTCCCATCACCATATACGGCATCTTGAATCAATGTGGTCTCCTCCGTAGTGAGTGGATGAAGTAAGGATGCCGCTCTTATCTCACCCTCCGACTGAAGTCTGCACAGCTCAGGAAACATTGCTTGATTATAAACTAAAAACGACTGTTTAGTTTCCTCGTTCTTCTTTGGTGAGTTACCCATGGTTGTTATTGTTTCAACATGCTTATGTTTATTCTGACTCAGAGCATTTATATCTTCAGTTCTTTCATAATTGCCTTTATAAAAATCCAGGCCAGGACTAGGATTCTTACTCGTTCCATGACTAGGGATAATGCTCTGGCCCTTTAAGCAATCAAGAATCTTTAACTGTTTCGATGTAGCATCAGGGCGTTGCTTATTACGTTCGATTCTGACTAACATTCTTCTAACAGATAAAAGCTGGTCCAATGCATTTTGAACAACACACGCTTGTTCTTAGTCGGAGTAAATGAGAAAGTTATACAAATCATTCTCTACGATGCCGATACTATTCTTCATCGAAGAAATTAAGTAAGCATGTACTTCATCTTTCAATGAAATATCATTTCTGTTCCGTGAAGACTTGTTTACGCTATCTTCTTCACTACTAAGATGAATGTCCACTGGTTTTTGTTCCTCTTTTTCCTCTTTTAATAGAGACTGAATCCATTCAGGATTAAGTGGGTCATCTAAATGCAATACCTCTTCAATTTTCTTCTTCATCTCGGTCGCATCATCCTCTTCAATCAGTTTAAGAGAAATCATGGACGAAATCAAACCATCGGAAGAGGGTTCATCGTCTATATCGGTAGAGTCGACGTGGGTGTCCATTTCCCATCTAATATTAATTTCCGCCTTGCGAAAACAATTACGAATTGTAGTAGGTGAAATGTCATTCCAAGAAGCAACCGAAATCCTAGCTGCATCTAGTAAATTCCCAAATTGAAGACCAGCAGCTCCACGGCGAACAGTTTGCGCTCTGTTAACGAGAAGCCTCTTTTCTTCATCCGTGTTATCATGAAAAGCGATAACTTCTCTGAGTAAAGAAAATTTGTATCGTTTCTTAAATGCAGCTATAATTCCCTGATCCATTGGTTGTTTCGAAGAAGTGATATTTTAGGTAAAAAAATGAGTCTAATCCCATCAACGGTAACATCTGCATGACTTGGAGCGTTATCCAATATAAGAAGTACATCACGTGAAGTTCTTCTCCTAACCTCTACTTTAAAAACATGTAAAAGCCAATAATGAAATGTAGATGTATCTTGCCATGCATTTTATTGGGAGGTATACTGCAGAGGCCATTTGTTGCCACGTATACAAGCAGGTTCTTTCGCTGTCCCAATCATAAAGGGAGAGATCTTATGGTCACCTGTGGCATTCGAGCACAATCCGATAGTTACTCCATCCTTACTAGACTTAATACCTCTAACTGTGGAAGGATCCTCTTCATCAGTGATTACAGTGAACCTTGGAGTAACTTTGTAGAACAATCCGGTCTCATCCATGTTATACACTCTTTCAGGAGGGTATGAACGAACGATAGAGTAAAACATTTCGAGTTCTTCGAGGAGGATAGGATCATTTTTGTCGACTTCTGCCCCTTCACCATGTAAGTTGATGGACCTAAGATTGAATTGTTTTACAAACCCCTCGTACCAGCCGTTTGAAGCCCTGAAAGAGTCGTCTTTAGATAGATGAAGAGCCCTGTTTTTGATCATATCTGGCGTCACAGGAACATGCAGATGTCTCTTAGAGATGATCAAGTTATGAACTTCGGACTCAAGAGCTGGATATAAAGCCGGCTTAAACTTTAAACTGGTTAATCGGGGATTAGATAATGATCGATCAACTATTTGGTCTCGATTTTTTAGAAGTTTTCTAATTGCTGTTTCGGAGATGCCATATTTTCTCGCTAGTCTAGCTTTGTTTAGTTTTAAAACTTCTCAAAGTCATTGATTACAGATAATCTTTCTGCATCAGTTAAACTTTTATGTTTCTTCTGAGAAGAAGGGGTAGCAGATCGAGTCATTTTACTTTATTGAAAGAAGAATAGATGATTCCTATTGCAACAAATTTAAGTTAATAACTTCGTCCATCATTGGCGCCAAAGTACATAACTAACGACGTAGACGTAAGCGTATGTAAAAAGTTTATATTACGTACAGTAATATTACACGTTCTCTGTCAACCCAGGCACGTAGTCTTAGTCGTCTTAGTCTCTTGTCAATTGCTCATCCGTCGCACATGTAGGTATAACCCTATCTCAGAACCCTAGCCTTAGTGACAACCCTATTCTGGACTAGCTAGGTTCGAACTTTACAGTACATAGTACATACCCAGGTTTTATTGTATTGGATGATGGGTACGATGTACGATGAGTATATATATTGACAATTATACGAAAGTTTTGATTTAGCACGAATGTCCGAGCGGTCTAAGGAGCTGGTCTCAAGATGGCTGGAGTACTACCAGTGTATTCGTACGCGTGGGTTCAAATCCCACTTCGTGCATTTTTGTTTAGGTTACGAGAGGCGATTAATAGCTTATTGTTCGTTTGTTATCACGGGATTTAGAACATCCTATATTGCTGATTATTATAGTTGACTTTTGATTCCGACATGACACTAAAATCTACAAACTTCCCAGTTGGCTCGGAATGAAAAGTGAACTTATCCAAGTTTTGACAACTGTGCCTTGTTATTCGTTACTGTACTGTAAGCTACATACCGGCTATCAACAGAAAACCTGTACAGTAAGCCTACATACGCTACATAGGTTTTTTGGTTTTTTGTTTTTTGTGGTTCGACGTCTGACCGTCATCAGTTGACGGACCCACGGTTTGGCGTTACTGTAGGTAAAAAGTAAAACGGGAACGATGTAAAGCACCACCAAAACCGTTCGACCGTTATTCATGAAATCCTTGAGAAATCATCATCCATCGAAATCTAAAGGACTATCACTACATATGGCATACATCGGGAAAGTTTTGGTTTATCCGTATGAAAGATGATCAAAATTTTGCTTCTGACTTCCCTTGTTCTTCAATTTTTAGTTGAAAATGTTAAAATTATGAAAAATTAACGGCAGTTACGTCACCAGTGAGTATACTTTGGTGGTGCCTTTAGAACCACTCTCATTCATCTAATGAAATTCGTAATTCATGACCATCTCCAGTGTCCTGCTTTCTCCAGTGGGCATAACCGAAAGACACATACATGTATACCTAATTATTCCAATGAACTTTTCATAATCTCTATGTATATGTGAGCATCCGGTAGCTAATAAAGTCCCGAAATGTATTCATTCTTAACATCAACAGTCGACGTAATAGTCTTAGAAGGCCTCCAGTTCAATGATGATGCTGAAATGAACCTTGCCAAGACGTTGCTAATGAATTTGATATCCTCTTTTGAATTAATTGCAGTGGAGAGGAAGGACGACGAGGACAAGGATAAATCGATAAACAAGGAGGATTATCAAATGATGATGAAAGAGAGTGCTCGTTTCTCTATCGTGACTCGTTATAAGTCAGGCCGGGGAAAGCTTTTGTTCGGATTGGTCACAGATTCGATCGTATCAGCTGCTGCTTCCTATTCACAGACACAAAATAAGTATGATTCTTCTATGTTTTTTATTGTGAATACAATACATCAACTCATTCAAAACTTGGACTTTAAGAGCACTTTGACTTTTTCATCGTCGACGTCGGCGTTATTCATCGTGACGTTGGCGAAGTCAGTGTACGAAATCCATCATCCGAGAGACACCGGACTCGTATCATGGTCATGTCTACCGCTTTTATCCAAGGAAATATATGCCACGACATTAAAGAATATTCTTTTGCAAGATTTACAGTATATCTTGAGAGATGTCACAAGGTCTTTCCAATCTCTTTCAGACTTTGACACTCTTTGGGTATCTTGTTGCGTACAATTCCTTGATTCCGAAACTTCATCGTCTTTACTTACTATGAGTTTATATGCTTATACACTCACGTCTATTTTAAACATCATTGGTTTCTTAGAAAAGGAACATGCAAATGACTCATGCACAACTCAAAATCTTCTATTGGACAATGACGACAATAACAGTAACAAGGATATAACGGATGACAGATACTATAATGCCATAAATATTGCAGCAAGCATACTCTTCTTACAACATGCTGTAAAGCAAAAGACAATTAGTAAGAAAAGAAATCATGGCATGCTCTCTTCATCCATGGAGGATGATTTACCGGATGCTACTTTAACAGCGACGAAAACTCTTGACAAGAAAGATGATGGATCCTCATTAACATTCTCATCATCAACGGCTTTGCAGTTTATTGCATGCCTTGTACATAAACTCCTTCTTACAGATAATATCTTTTCAACATATACACCATTAGTGGAAATGAAGGAACAGAAGCAAATATTACAACTGGAAAAGGGAGAGCAAGAAACTATGATCATGGATAAACATGTGATTACAGTAATAGAACTCATTGAAAGTCAACGGCGTCGAATAGAGACACGTGGTATATTGCCGGATATGGATTTAATGCTTACACCTCCAAATTCTCTTTGGAATTCTGTAGCCGCCTCCGATCATGATCCTATGATGAGTTTAAACGAGATTTACTATGGATTCATCGACCGTGTCTTCAAGGAAGACAAGGAAATTCTTAAATGTGTGGATGATATTATCATACGAGCCAAGTTACAAGGTCATAGGATTCTCCCTGATGCATCATCGTTATCTACTACGAATACTGTAACTGTGACGAAGGAGTCTCATGGAAACGAAACAAACGTAACTTCTAGTGTAAAAATTGGCACATTCCCGGCAACTCAGGGTACCAGCACTACTACTGCTGCTGATCCTGCTGATCCTGTAGTTCCTTCTACGACTACATCATCGGGGTTGGTGGTTGATAAAAAAGCAAAGACAACGGGTGCAAGGAAAAGTACAAGTAGTGCAGACAACGAGAAGGCTTATGAAACCTTTACCAAAGGCTCTTCTGTTACATCATCATCAATTAAATCCATCACCCTGAGTATGGAATTGGGTGAGTGGGCTAGTTTGATTATTTCAATAGCATCATCAAGTCGACCGATACGCCCCACTGGTAGGGTAGATACATTCTTTCAATCACTCCATAATCCAACTGCAAAGGATATCATGATTTCAGCCTTGAATGATTCCTTACATCGTTTGATTCATTACATGAAAGGACCTTCGTCAGACAACCAGACCTACATTGAATCCTCGGGTCTCATGAAATCATCAGCGACTAAAAATCATGAACTCACTGCAGATATATTCTTAAGGGGAATTGTTTTTTTATTCTACTATATTTTGGAGGCAATATTGGTCTTTGAAGCAGCAAGGTTGAAAATTCCTTTACCAAAACTCCTTGAATCTCGTCCATTTTACAATGGTGTTTTTACATTTAGCTGTCTATGTCTTTACAGAGCCACAGGTGGGCCACTATCTTTAAAATCCAAATCAAGTATTGATGATGACGAAACCTTTATCTGTGACAATTTAGATCCGCGATCGATTCTTACGTTATTTCAATGCTCTATTTGTGACTACTTAAGAGTTAGTGAAGTAGCAGTGCGATCACTCGTTTGCTTTGATCGACCGCTTAAAAAGGATTCGTCGAACAGAGTTGAAAACTCGATCAAAATAATGAAGCAGGCTGTTGAAATTACCAACAAAGGATTACCGACTATTTTGATGATATACTTAAGGCAAGAAGAAAACTTTCTCTTGGAATCTCATTTGTGGGCATCCCGTTCCATGATTACTGAATCTCCCGAAATTCTATGGGATGTTATTCATCGAGTGGGCTCACTATGTCAATGTATTTTGGATGTTGGATCTAGGAATAAATCTTTTGAAAGAAATGAGTGTGAATCCCTGGATATATTTCCTGATTATTCATTCGTTAAATATATCATTCGTCGTGTGCTTATAATTGCATCGAAAAGGGTCATAGAATTTCTACCCCGATTATCTGTCTCAACCGATTCTCCACTTGCTATAAGAGTATGGGAGACGTTTCTACATGTATTGCGACATGAAATTCAGCTCCTTAGAGATAGACATGTAGATCAGATCATACTTTGTATAGTGTATGGTGTGTCTAAGGTTTTGAAGTATACTCCAACTCTGACTTTCGTTCATATCCTCAGGGAATACTATGTTATGCGAAAAAACGATATCGGGGAAAGTGGTTGCGATAAAATTGTTCGTGACGTTCGGATGAATCATCAAGGCAGCGGAGACATAATTGAGTTTTACAATATAGTCTTTATTCCAGTGATGAAGAATTATTTGGTGAATAGTACCCAAAGACTAGAAACCTTTGAGAAAGTTTCTGATACTGTAAAAGAAGGAACTCTTAACGTGACTTTTACCGTAAAGGGTGAGAAAATGGCTCACAAAAGCCCTGGTGCCATGGTGCACTGCCATGCTTTTGGATCTGTTGCTCATTTCCACCAAAATAAGATGAATTCATAAATTTCTGTAAAGAGATTTATTTCGAATGTTCGTTTTATTCTTTATAATAACACATTTATAGACTGGTTACTGTTTTTTAAACATATTAGTGGATGAGAATCAAAATCCCTTGCATTCAAGATGACCTCTATCGTAAAAATTGCTCACAAAGGATAATTTACCGTATTCGGGTTTTTCATATTTAAACTCCCATGCCTTTACCCCAAGAGTTGCACTCATTGGTTTATGAACACCAAACCTTCTCGAGAGATCTTGCTTGTCTTCAATAGGTGTAAACGATGGTATATTGTACCATCGATCATGAGCATTTTTAGGATCGAACGGTGTTACATGAGACCCCCTTCCAATATCGTACAGAAAGCGTGCTTCGATGAGTCCCTTGGGAGGTTGCCGTTCTTCTACTGCCAAAGTTGGCGTTTCACTATTTGTTACAGCAGTAGTAGATCGATGAGAGAAAAGCTTGGATTCACTTCGTAACATATCCCTGTATCTTTCCGTCGCTGTCGTATTGGTAAATTCGTCACGTTTAAAAGCGTCGTGAGATCCAAAGCCTAACTTTCGATCTTCAATTGGTTGTGTTTTAGCATATCCCTGTTCACATAGTTCAGTATATGGTTCTGGTTGATATTGCAGTTTGGTGAAGAACCCATCACCGGAATTCCGTGGATGCCTTTGAGTAATAAATTGCTTCTTTTTCCATCGATCGGGTAATTCTTCATGTGATGTTTTATATGGATCACCAATAGAAGTGTATATCTGAGGATAATTTGGATTGATATTTTTATGAATGGTTTTTGTACTGTACATGGTTGGTCTTTTCTTAAGGTGCGAAGAGGGTGATAATTCTTTTCTTCTCCTTTAGTATATAATCGGATGGAATGTGAATGTTGTACATAATTATATACAGTTGTGATTCACATTCTTGTTGATGAATATGTGATAAGTTCAAGCATTTTGTGAATCCCTTGGACTTCAACGATGATATGCAGATTGTTGTGAGCGAGCTCTTTCAGAACAGCACAGAAAAGTTTAACACATCATTATCGAGAAGGGTGATAGCGAATTAGAAGTAGCAACATTAATTTATTTCCATATACGTATCATACTCATTTAATCTACTAATCTTTTCAGGAATATGGATAGAGGTCGCAAGGCAATACCAGTACAGAATAAGGCATGTATGGAAAGATACATATTACGTTGTCAAGATCGGCATAAGCAAAAGGTGTGTTTTCTTTTTATTGGAAATGCCTGATCCCGACGTTTTGACTTTGTTTTACAATATCAAATGTTTACATATTTTTTCTGTTAGTTACGAGATATGAAATGTAGTATTGATAACAAATGTCCTAAGCAATCGCTTCATATGAGATCGAAAGCGAAGAAGAATGCGTTGGTTGAAGAAAGGATAATTCAAATTGAAACAGAGAATCGAATCTTACTGGATAAAATGTCACACATTTGGAGGGTAAGTATTATGAATATCATTTTCTCAAGAAGAATGGATATGGGTATGTATTTGTAAATAAATCCATTGTCCCCTTTCCTTGATCTCTATAATCTGGCTGGGCATATATATATATAGACGAAAGGTGGTGTTGACAATAAGAATCATAGTGTCAAGTACAGTCATTCCTTGAATCAAGAACGAAGATTACGTGAATTAAAAAGTATTACATATCAAAACCAACAAATTTATCATCGGATACAAAATTCACGTCCAACATACAATCATACCACTTGGAAAGAACAAGCGAAAGTGAATGAGAAAATTTTATCCAACATTTGCGAATTTAAGCCATCGACTCATGCAACATGTGAAAAAAAGACGCGGAAGACTGTTGCCGGTGTATCTAAACATACTTTGACGAATGATATTCTCGATGATGACATGGAGTTTTGAATATGTTTTGCAATCTGCAGAACCTATCAGTGTGGATGGATTTCATGCTTATTTTAATGATACGGGCGGGTACAGTATACATAATTAATCGGCAAATAAGCGCGAAGTATTTATTTGGCGCGCAAAGATAAGATTCGATTTTCAACATCAGTCGGCGATGCAAATGATACGGCGGGTCTACACGTAAAATAGGTCCTATGTACTGATTATAGTCCAACGACATTATCGACATAGCAGTATCGTTAGAGTTCCACCTTCACTACCTCTCTCTATTCTCTATTCACATGTACAATTTAATAGATCATGCTCAAGTTTATTAGGCTTCATATTTTCCTTTTCGTTTCATTACTAATATCATCAACGGCTTTTTTCCTTACCTCGAAGCCTTCTTGTTCACGTGTCAGGGTCCATGAGAAAGTGCTATCTTGTCGTCGTGGAAACCGTATTAGTCATGAATACATATTCCATGGTCAACGACAGCGAGAGCAATATCCAACTGTATTACAAATGTCTGAAGTAAACTTTTTTGTGGATAAAATTATACCCTCGACAATGTTGTTAACAATTTTCGTGTTGGCTATGCAGCGACTATCTACCATGGACACTATGGTGCCTGAAGTTACGAAGGATGATAGTGTCTTTAATACAGAACAGGATGATCCGCAATCTGTTGAATCTCAGATGAAGGTGAAGGTAAATCAAAGACGGATTGATTCTGATCCTAGTAGTATCAACACCGCGAAAGGCGATATATATCCAGATTCCAATACTCTCATCGACCAGAATAGTACAGTAGTAGAACAAGCTTCCACCGATATAACATCATCGAATCGTCCATTGGAAACTCAAATGCCTACATCTCCTAATTTATCTCAACCTCGAAGATTCGTAAATCCTCCATCAGAAGAAATTACAACATTTACGACTTTTTCATCAACAACTTCTGGTGCTGCTACTTCACAAAAGATTGAGGCCCTGACAACAATCAAAAAAAACATAGCGAATACTCTATCAGGACAAAGGGAGCAATTGGAACGGCTTAAAGCTACAGAACCTTTAGAAATCAGTACGAAGAATATGTGGGAGGACAAGAGTTCACAAAACACAATGACGGACATGCCGTCTTTGATAACTGAGACCAAGGAAGTAATAGCAGCAGTTCCAACCAAACGACCTCTGAAGAAATTAGTTGTTAAAATTATCAAGAAAATTATCAAACCATGGAAGAAATGGTCCACTTTGTAAAGAGACAACAGCATTATATGAATGAAAAACGCTTAGTAAAATGTGTTAAACTACATAAGATTTATTGACGATGGAATATTCATGTTTTTCATGTACAGAGATATCTATAAATATTTGAATCGATGCAGTGAAAGAATACTTGACGGTTCCCGTATAAAGAAAGACATCATGGGTATTCCTGTATGATATGTTCCTTATCGCCCACCCAAGACTTGACTCCAACGATTCCCGCCGCCTTCTGACTTTTCATTTACAGTCTGGGAGGATGACGACGACATGCCCTTTTCGAACTTTTCATCTGTATCGCCTATTAAGTTCAGCAATAATGCATCCGAATTAAGATACACCTTATTACCACTCGCACTAACAACATCTGCGATTTCACGAGCAGCATCAATACGACGGAGTTTCATGAAGCCTGGATTTTTCTTCACAGCTTGACCAATCAGCACAGCAGATTCAGCTTCTCCCTTGGCACGAGTAATAATCGTTTCCTTTTCTTGAATCGCTCCAAGAACAATATATTTTGCCTTTTCAGCCTCTTGTTGAGCTAACAGTATATAAATGATTGGGAAAGTGTATGAGCTAGGGAATAAAGGACATGCATTAAAAAATCATTTATATCGTCCTGTGAAAAACACGACGTACCCACTTGCTTATTCTCCACTGCCTTGGCATATTCAGGAGAAAAACTAAGATGTGTGATAGCCACATCTTCTAAAATCACATTAAAGTTCCTAGCTCTCTTGGAAAGCTCCCGACTGATGTCAGCACTCACTTGTTCTCGTCTTGTTAACAATTCATTCGCGTTGTATCTTGCCACAACGGCCTTGGCACATTCATTCATAATACTGGGTAAGACACGTTCATCATAATCCTTTCCGAGATTTTGATATATCCATACCAACTCTTTCGGATCTGGCTTATGTAGAACACGCACTCCGATCGTTACCATTTGTAAGTCCTTTGACCCTGTCAAGGTTTGTAAATTGACAGGTCGAGTACGGATATCAAAAATGTATGGACGTTCGAACCAGGGAATGTTAAAGTTGAGTCCTTCGCCGTAGACATTCTCTTTCATTCCTGAAATTCGATTGAACATGATGGCACGATGACCCCCCTGAACCGTATAGACAGAATGATATGCTCCGTATCCTAGTGCTCCCGCAGTAATCAAAGCCATTGCTGCATTGGCGGCAGCAGCAGCAACGCCCCCACCATCACCACCACTGCCGCCTGGAGATGAAAATCCTCCTCCTCCCTTGGGTAAATTACGAGCCATGCGTTGCATCGTCTCACGAAGTTTGTCTGCCATCTTTTTTATCTATGTTTATTATGAATATTGTTATAAGAAGAATGATGGAATCAATCTATAAGTATGTCAGCAATAAGAAGAGTGAGTAGATCACCTTCAGTGGCTTCGGGCTATCTGTTTTTTTCTGTGCGACTGGGTGTTGTGTATGTAGGAGTATGTAAGCCTCACTAAGTACGGTACCGGTACGCTGCGTTGGTAGGTCAGTCAGTCGTTGGTCGTTGTTAATAACTTACTGTTGCCTTTTCGCTACTTTCTCTGTCCGTCGATACAAGTAGTATAAAATAAATTCACGTCTCTTATCTGGGTAATATTAAAATAATGATTACTTCTAAACTACTTTCCATTGTCATTGGTTTAAAAACGTGATTACAACACGTGAATGCAACCGTGATCGATACTTTTAATTGGCCTTGACGCCTCTTTACTCTTGGTCAGCCTCTATACCGCGCTGTCTGCACTCGGATCTGGCACGACTAAAACCTCGGTTTTCCCCAATGCTCGAATTCCATACCTTGTTTACTTTTTGTCATTCCATCTGCAAACATTAATCCAGTTGGTTTATATTCTAATTCAAAATCTCCAGCTTCCAGTTTCTCCTTCAACCATGCGAAACGAATCTTGATGTGTTTAGACCTTGCACCGACTGTACCATTTTTAATCATTCGAATAGTCGCCATATTATCTTGATATAAGACCAATCTAACTTTCTTTCCTGTGATCTCTTCAGTAATGTTTCTCAGCTCCATAGCGTTTGGGAACGAATCAGTGACAGCAATAAGTTCCGCTTCTGTACTTGATTTCGACACACACCTCTGTTTAGTCGACACCGCCAAAATGGTACCACTGCCTAAGGTTACCACCATTCCGCTATGAGATTTTGCATCTTGATGAACTCCATAGGATGCATCGATGTACACTTACATCACTAGGCCTTCGCCATGTTCTTTCTCCTCTAAGATCAATTCATAATCCATAGTTGCACGGAGATATTTCAACACACGCACCAGCTTTAAAAGGTCTTCAACTGTTGGCTTGAGTACCCTAGTACAAGGAAATTCACAGCAAACATGATGTCAGGACGCGAACGCTTGGAAATGTAAAGCAACATAGCAGCCATTGAATGGAACTTCTGTCTGTTTATGTCATTTAATTCCTCAGCTTCATCTGACACAGCTAACAGGCTATTTGGCGCTGGGGTGTCTGCTCTCCCTTCGATCCTATCAACAATCTTGGACAGGTCAATATGCAACGATGCTCTACCATTAAAATCCTTGAAGTTGATACCCAGGAATTTAAACTCTGACCCAGTTTTCCTTTTACAATTTCCAAACTGCCTTTCTAGCTCTACACAAATCCGATTTACATCTTCTTGCGGCCCTATAATCAAGAGGCCATCGACGTAGATGGCGATCGTAACTTCACCTTTCTTCATAACGCACTTATCATGTTCGCAGATAATGAAACCTTGCAATTTCAAGAAGGATGTGAGATGGTTGCACCACGTATATCCCGACTCGATCAATCCGTACAGCCCCTTCAACACCTGTACAAATAGAGTTCCATCTTCTTCCACGCAAATAGCATACTCAGGCTTCAAATTGATAAAGATAGAAGTCATTTCTTTGCTTAACCTTACATAAATCTTCGGCAAACCGTCTCTAGAGGCATGCAAATAGGCACAAGGGATATCCATAACAACCACATACTTCTTTCCTTTTGATGCGTCAACTATCATGACGAATATTTCCAGCAGTTGGGCTTTACTTGCGTTGGTAAATCGTTTCATCTTGCAAATGTTCACCTCCCACTAATCTTCCTTTTAGATCCACAGCATCTTCTGATCCTTTATTCTTGAGGAAGAATTTTGTCGGCATTATAACTTTGCGAGGCAGTTTTGAAAATTCCTCCTTTCCTACGAACCCGAATACATCCTTCTCGATCATATTCATTAGTTCTTTCTCGATTGCCCCATCGACAATGTCTGCAGGATAAAGAGAATAGGCCTCACGGATAGTCATACATTATGTTTCGATGGGCATCATTTCCCGTACGTTAGTCACTAGGATCATCGACTCTTCTAGGACTTGTTCCTCTTCATCTTCGTTTTCTTCTTCTTCATTTTCTTCTTCTTCCTCCTCTCTTGAATCGATATAGTCCAAGATTAGTTGAGCTTCGGGGTCCTTTGTATCATTTTTACTCTGCTCCTCCGGACTGTATGTATTCTGTCCCGTACCAGTATTGTTAAACCGCTATCCTCTGGTTGAGCTTCAGACACAATTAATTCATTTTCATCTTCCACTTGCACATTGGGTTGGAGTAGATCTTCAATTCCTAGCATCCCACGCTCCTGCATGGTCTTTACTATGATGAGCAGCTCGTATGGCACATTCTGAATTATCTTAAATTGCTCACGAGTTAAGGATTTGCCCGTTGATAGTGATGCAAACTTGACGGGTCCATTGCCTGTCGGAAGTAATGCCAACGCGGTCACCGTTCTTGCTTTGAGGGTGTTGTTCGTGTCTCTTTCCAGAACCTGACAGAAGTCCCCAAATCCCACAGGTAAGCTTCTCTTGAAGTCAGGTTTAATTCCTGTTAGGATTTGTCTTGGGCATACTCCATCCCCTTCTCTCTTGGGCATCAAGTTCAGGACATAGGTTAAGTAGTAAGTTGCCCACACTAACATCGGCTGTCCCATTCGAAACTGTAATCCTGCTTGCAGTGCTCTCACATTATCTTTTATTCGACGCACTCGTTCTTCGACCCGTCCAGCATGATTCCCAGCTCCTCTAGGTCGATGAAGTGGTGCGTTTGCAATCTTCTCCAGGGCATTTTCGAAGTTATATTCTCCATCTGAATGAACCCTGGTGATCTTCCATCCATGCGAGCTATAGATTTGTAATACATCAGACAGCCCTTTGGTTCCTTCTGATAGTCCCTTGGTTTTCAGAACCTTAACAATCGAAAGTCCAAAATCTGACACTGACAATACGAATGTTGTCTTGTCGGCTTTCTTATCTTCTTTTGCAATAAGTGGCTTCAAGAAAAACAAGTCACAATGGATGGCTATAGATTTGTCTTGGCTTGTATCCTTGACTATTTCTGCACCATAAACCATAGCCTTTCTAGTCGATTTTCCTTTAATATGAGGTATCGCCTCTTCTACTAGCTTGAGGGCTTTCGATCCAATGGGTACATTCGCCATCGCTCCTGAATTTAAAAAATATTCAACTCCAGATTTTGTAGGGTAGGCTAATCTTCTCTGAATCTCGAGGGCCATCTTCGCCTGCAGTTGCTCCGACTTCGTCACCATAACTGTGCTATTAAGTCGCAAGGCATACAGTCCATTGTATGGCTTAAACACTAAGGTTTCCTTTTCGGTCTGGATTTTGAAATGGTTTAGTTTGCTATTGAAGCTTATCTCAACGCCAGCTTCTATCATCTGAGACCAGGATAAAATGTTGACCTCGCTATTCGGTGCATAGTCGATCCCTTCTATGCCACAGAATGATCCAGTTTGCGTCGCCAACACTGATCCTCCACCCATTCCATTATAACGGTGAGGTACAACGCGATCAACAAGGTTTTCCAATAATGCTTTGTTGCCAAATACCGATGACTGAGCTTGGTTGTCTAACAGTATATGGTTTGACATGCAATCGATTCCTACGGGCATGCATAATATCTCTTGCTGAGTGAAGTTTACACGAGATGCTTTTTTCTTGTTATCCTCAGTTTCTTTATCATTCGATTTGGCTTCAGGTTTGCTCTGTTCAATAGCTTTCTGTCTTTTGGGACAATCTGAGAAACGGTGCCCAGTTTCATCGCAGATATAACACTTCCCAGTGAATGGCTTATCACTTTTTTGTTTTCCCTCTTCGTTTTTTCCCGATTTTCCGCCATTCTTGCCTCCATCCTTCTGTGTGGTCGTATTGAAAACCGAAGATGAGGTCACATTGGTAGTTGGGAGTTCAGACAATTCCGATACAAGCTTGTAGGCCTCGAACAATGTCGTGGGTAGGGCACCTCCATTAACACGGGCACTATTCTCGATGAATATCCGTCGTTCATGATTTGATTCGTTAGTTTGTCTAAGAAGTCCGCTGCTTGCTGTCTCGGGTCAGGGATGTCTAAGCCAAGCGACTCCAACGAACGTAGATAGACCTCGAATCTGTCCTTGAAGGCGGTTAAAGATTCGGTCTTGTATTGCTTAAAAGCGGCATAACCCATGCGGACTTTAGACTCATCTATTTCCTTTAGACCCGTTGAATAGCTTTTATGAGTGGTCTTAATTGCCTCCCACAATGTAAGTGGGTCCTGACTCGTTTCCAGATTCACCCAATCAGCCATTAAATGTTGTTTGATTGCGTCCAAGCTTTCAGTCGATAGTAAGCTTCTGAGCATCCAGTATAACTTGATCTTGTCTTGTTTCCTCTTGATGCCATCGGACGAATTGACCTTGATCTCGTTCTTCCATTCTTCTTTAAATGATTCATCCATGAGAATTCGAGTCTCGTCATCCACCAAGCTCCATTTCTGGTTGATCGTCGCCAATTCATTGCGCCTCTCTTGAGTGGAAAAGGTACTAGGGATTGAATCCTGTTCCTCTTTTATCAGACCCTTGACTGTTTTAAGGATAGGTGTAGGGGTGATTGGATATGCTCCAGTCTTCGCGAAAGAAAACAGATCACTAAACTCGTATCCAATGATCTCTTCAAGCTCCCTTTCGAACCTTGCAAAGTTTGAGTAGGCCTTGTTGTCATATTTGAGTATCGTCACGTCATGCTTCTTCTTGGATGAATTGCCACCGCCTTGGGATTTGGTTTTGTCGTCGTTGCCAGACTTGATAGTCGAAACCTCCTTCTCATTACCCTTCCTCGCGGCCGACGTCTTCTCTTGCTTCATGTTGTTTATTTAATATTATGTTACCTTTTCGCTACTTTCTCTGTCCGTCGATACAAGTAGTATAAAATAAATTCACGTCTCTTATCTGGGTAATATTAAATAATGATTACTTCTAAACTACTTTCCATCGTCATTGGTATCAACACGTGATTACAACACATGAATGCAAACGTGATTGATCCTTATCATTGGTCTTGGCACCTCTTTACTCTTGGTCAGCCTCTGTTGACATTACTACGATGCGTCGTATGTAAGTAGAGTACGCACGAGGTGCGCGTGCCGATTTCAGATCGATATTCTGTGGACCGCTACGTGATGATCAGGGATGACCCAGACCTAATGTGATGGCAACTTGAAGAAGTTTGGGTCAACAAGGGATGATGTGGCGGAGCAAGTAAGA
>Ga0169931_10006621_pt1 | contig 17390 bp, 15 predicted proteins | sample Kivu_15m_20L_FD_129675 | JGI IMG/M metagenome (GOLD analysis project Ga0169931, IMG submission 129675) | Freshwater microbial communities from Lake Kivu, Western Province, Rwanda to study Microbial Dark Matter (Phase II) - Kivu_15m_20L... | ecosystem: Environmental > Aquatic > Freshwater > Lake...
GTACCAACTGAGCTACCCAGCCGAGAAATTAATCGCGACCCAGACGGGACTTGAACCCGCGACCTCCGCCGTGACAGGGCGGCGCGCTAACCAACTGCGCTACTGGGCCAACATAGTTACAGACAAAAGGAATTTTTATTTCCCTTTCACCTGGCGTCCCCAACGGGATTTGAACCCGTGTTACCGCCGTGAAAGGGCGATGTCCTAGGCCCCTAGACGATGGGGACTAGAGGAGTGAGAATCGTACCCCGAAATTTAAAAGTAGATTCTGGCGGTAGGACGCGCTCTCCACACCAAATTAAGGCGTGAAAAAGCAGATAAAAATTGGGGCCGTTAGCTCAGTCGGTAGAGCAACGGACTTTTAATCCGTGGGTCATCGGTTCAATACCGACAGGGCCCACTTGTATTGTGAGTCGCTCCAGCCCCTCGTATACCCTTAAATGACTATCTGTGCGGAAACGCCCCCACGAGGAACGCATATGACTGCAAGATTGGGCAGCCTAAGCAGTAGCTATATCTGGAGTAAATAAGATAGAAAAGTGAGAGAAATTGCAGGGAGTTACTTGAAATCCAGGTCTCTCAAATGCCTAAAAATCCGAACTCCAACCGGAAACTTGGTAAACCTCACATTTTTTCATAGGACAAGATTTCCCATGCGCTTAAATCAAGTCTCATACGTAACTTCCCATGACCATCTTGCCGACACCCTGCAACGCCTTGTCTCACGCCTTGGCAGCACCTTCGTCGATGGCGGAGTCCACCCACGCTTTGGCACTCGCAACTTCACACTGCCTATTCAAAACGGCCAGTACATCGAAGTTGTCTGCCCACTTGATCACCCAGCAACAGATCAAACTCCTTGGGGCAGAGCTGTTAGCACGAAGGCACAAGAAGGCACAAGAAGGCACAAGAAGGCACAAGAAGGCACAAGAAGGCACAAGAAGGCACAAGAAGGCTACAGCAGGATGCCTTGGGTTTTTTGCAACTGAAAATACTTCAAAGGTTGAAGAGAAGTTCGGGCGTAGCGCAATCGAAGATCACCGCACACGTCCAGATGGAAGAGATCTAAAGTGGAAGTAAGTCGCTGTTAATGAAATCAAAGACTCTCGCGAACTTCCATTCTTTATTCAATAGTTAACCGCTGATTACCCATCATAAGACGTAAAAGCTGTTGCTGCAATTGAGAATATCCCAATTGCGGATACAGAGCACCTATTAGACTCTTGGTTTAAGACAGAGCTTCTTTGTGCTTTAAATGGGTAAGAAGTTGATTTTCTTGATCCGTCAGCAAATGACGGTGAATATTGAATTGTTGCAGTGCACCTCACAACACCAAGTGGCGTTGTGAGGTTGGGTTAACTAAACTAGGTTAAATCTCAAAAGCACTTTTTAGATTTGATTGCACAATAACAACCGGCTTTCTAAATTTCAAAGGTAAGAGCCCAGATTGGCTTGAAGAATTAAAATCCATTTCAGAACTGAGGGTAATATCCTTAAAAAAGTCTTCTCTGGAATTATTGGAAAGAATTAAAGTTGAAACAGGTATAGATTGCCGGCCCCCAGGCATAACTATTTTGGAGTTACCAAACTTACGTCTTTGATAATATGGTAGCAATGTGTGTTGAGTTGGACCCTTACCAAGAGTAAATATCTGAGAGTAATTTGGTAGAAACATATCCCTTTCATATAGGAAACCAGTACTGGGAAATAGATTGTCTCTAGACTCCTCCATAACTGTTTTCGGCCATAGATGATTCTTAGTTTCACGAATTGAGATCAATGGTCCACTTTTTGATGTATCTTCAGAAACAGTAAACACTGATTTGTTCACCACATCGACTGAGCCTTCTGGGCAGAGGATTGTCACCTTGCTCGGCTCATCCTCCAAATTCCAAATACTCAACAAGGAGCGGTAAAGACCTGCCTGACCCTTAGAAATCAAGTAAATGTGGAAATTCAGCGAAGTCATGGCTAGACTTTAGACATTTAGGGAATGGAAATCTAGGAGGTTCTATCAAAATGTCACAAATTGATTTAGAAAATCCCGAAGGCGCTGAATCTAGTCAAGCAACAAACAAGACTCCGCGGTTACCCGCTCGTTTTCGGGTGAAGAGCAATTTGTATGGATGGTTCCTTACCGGCCGAACCGTACTACCTTATTTGCTTGTCCTGATAATCATTTCGCAAATGCCAAATACGCCCTTAATGTGGGCGTTAGCTTCTGTTTTAAGCGGATGGTCAGCTTATAGGATTCAATTTGTCCTGCATGATACTTGCCACATGAGCTTGTTTAACAGTCGTAAGACAAATGATTTAGTTGGAACGGCTTCGGGAGTCTTAATTGCAAATTACTTCAAGCGTTATCGAGCAATTCATTTTCTTCATCATAAATACAATGGTCTAGTAGAAGATCCGCAACTACCTGATTATCTGTCTGATAAAGAAATGAATAAGAAAGCGTTCTTGAGATTTATCCTTGAACCACTTTGGGGAATGAGATTGATTCCGTATCTGCGTCGCGACTTGCTAGAAGCAGAAATTGTCAAAACCAAGATTCCCTCCCCACCCAAGACCTGGTTTATAGCAGTGATTTTTGTCCAAATTGCGATAATTACTCTAGTCACAAATGCATTTTCAGAGCCAGTCTTTCTTGTATCAGTTTACGGGGGTATGGCCACTTTTTCACTTTTCCTAGCCAGACTTAGGACATTGGCAGAACATCAACAAGTGAATTCAAGTTACTCAGATTTTTCAAGAACACACAAGAGAAATTGGTTCGATACCCTACTTTTGCAAGATGCAAATTTTTGTTATCATTTAGAGCACCACCTTTATCCCTCTGTTCAGTCTAGGCATTTACCAGAATTACTCTCGGAGCTAACCGAGGACTTGCATACCGTAGATTCAAGGGGTTCAAGCATGTTTAAGACACTGCTGGAGTCCTATAGAAAACTGCCAAGTATCCAAATTTAGTTGCGTCGAAGAACTAGTCTCATGTTTGAGGACTTTCTTCCTAACTTAATTAAGGTGACGTCAATAAGGTAAGAAATGGCAACTAGAAAGAAATTATCAAGTGAAATAATTTGGTTTAACTTTGAGTTGATTGGTACAAAAGTTCTTATTGTTTCGATCCATTGGAATGGCGATGGAATGTAACTAAATTCTTTAATATAAAAACCAGCGTCAGCACACAGTTTTTCCATTGTATTTTTGGTAAATAGCACGAAGTGGCGCGGAGCGTGCCACCCTCCCCACCTCTTTCGAAAGAATTCGGTGAACAATAGCCCAGACGGTGATGGTGTCTCTATCACAATTATCCCACCCTCAGCCAATAGTGAATCTAGATTCTTGAGAAATGTCAAAGGATCAGGCAAATGCTCGATTACCTGAAAACTGACTATCAAATCAAATGGACCATGAAGTTTGATCTCATCTTCTCTTCCAAGAAAAATAACCTCGTTCGAAGATCTATTGGGAGGATTTATATCAAATCCAACCAACTTGCTCTGTGTTAGGGGAGAAAGGGACACGAGAAAATCTCCCGATCCACATCCAAAATCAAGAACTTTAGTGTTTGCTCCATGCAACATGTAGGGCTTAACCATGTTGATAAATCGTTGATTCTTTAGCTGTGAAACTACCCCGCTCTTCTTTTTGTAAGCTTCATATTCTGAAGAATAGATTTTAGGTAAATCTTCTGAGGTGGGTTGACTTTTAAGGAAAAAAACACCACATGCACAATTGACATAGTCAAATGCTTGTTGGGACCCTGCATTGAGAAAATCCCGCACGGAATAAGTTAAGTCACCTTCCGTGTAACTTCGTCTACATATTGGACAAGGCACTTCTATGGTTGATATTGAATTATAAGGAACAACGGGCGCCACAGCCTTACTATAACTCAAATTAATGAATTGAACACATTTGGAAAGTGGACGGTTAGATCGAATTTGACGAAAAGGTTATCGGATTGATTTAACGCAAGGCCTGAAAAAACCATACTTAAGCTTTAGTGAACTTATGTTAGCTGTTTTTTTTGGCTCGAGTCCAATTCCAAATCTTTTCCAACCCCAATTCGATTCCTGTAAGTTGCCTTGGACCCAAAATGGCTTCTCTAAGTCTGATATCCCCTGTCCGAGATGAACCATGAGTCCAGTCCCTCGGATTAAACTTTGTTTCTAAAGCACCAGATAATGTTCCTATAATCTCGACTATCCGATTAACGCTTGTGCTAACTCCACTGGAAACATTCACAGTCCCATTAAAATCAGACTTAGCAAGGTCCCAAAGTATCTCCACACAATCATCAATATAGACATAATCAAGGGATTGGTTCCCGTCCCCATTTACTTCCAGCGGAAGTTTATTAATTGCATTGTCAAAGTTTTTCAATATAACTGATTTATATCCTCCTTCTGCATACTGCCAAGGCCCATAAATGAAAAATAGCCGAGCTATGGCATAGTCCATTTTTGACTCCCTAGCAAACATTTCAAGCAAGCTTTCACCGTAAGACTTCGAGAGGCCATAAAAGTTGAAAGGAATCAAGGGGTCTCTCTCAATCATTTTTGATGGACCCAGTGATCCATACGCATACAGCGAAGATGTGAAAATGACTTTCCTGACACCAGCTTTGCTGGCAGCTTCAAAAATCCTTCTTGTACCTTCAATATTTGTCTTACTTATAGTCCCCGAGTCATTCGACTGATTATGTAGTTTGACTGCCGCAAGGTGAAACAAAAAAGTTACCTCTTCGAATAATTCAACTAATTCGTCTACGCATAATTCTGACACATCACCTTGTACAACTGTAACTTCAGGGTTGCAACGTGACCAGTCACCCGCAGCGAGATTGTCGATTCCAATTACTTCGTAATCCTTGGTGAGGAAATTTGCAAGGGCTGAACCTATAAAACCTGCTGCACCAGTTACAATTACTGTTTGCCTTTTCACGCGTCACACTCCCAATCGCATGCAAAAACTACACCTACAGGGAAGGAAGTTATCAGAAATTTGATACTATTCAAAGGTGAAAATACTGGTTACAGGTGCAGCTGGATTCATCGGTAGTGCTTTGTCAGAAGAATTGCTTAAAAGGAATTTTGACGTTTATGGTATCGATTGCTTCTTGGAAGATTCGTATGATCCGAAAATTAAGGTTCAACGGGCAAAGTATTTGGAACGCGAATTTAACTTCCAAATCGACAATCTCGACTTAAGACATGATTCGCTGGATAGTGCAATAAAGAATGTGGACATCATCGTAAACCTAGCTGCTATGCCAGGTTTGATTAAAAGTTGGAGCCAATTTGATGTTTATGTAAATTGCAACCTTGTTGCAGTTGAGAGAATTCTAAAAAATAAAAATTTCTCCGCCTCAAAATTTATTCAAGCATCAACTTCTTCCATTTATGGAATGAATGCTATTGGAAATGAGCTGAGTGAGTGCAAACCATATTCTCCATACGGAGTTAGCAAATTAGCGGCGGAGAATCTTCTTCATGCGTATGGAGCTAACTTCGGAGTGAAATACTCGATTTTGAGATATTTTTCAGTATACGGACCAGGACAACGTCCGGATATGGCCTACTCAAAGTTTTGCAATTGGATATTGCAACATAAGCCAGTTATCGTTTATGGTGATGGTACCGACACAAGAAGCAATACCTATATTAGCGACTGTGTTGATGCAACAATTAACGCGATTGTTGGATCATGCTCTAACCAAATCTATAATATTTCGGGATCTCAACAAATCGATGTAAAAAAAGCCATAGAAATTATTGCCGATGAGCTTCAACTTCAACCACAAGTTATAAATGTAGAAAAGCGCCCAGGTGACCAAAGAGAAACAAAAGGTGACTCCTCTCGGGCACAAAGGGATCTAAACTTTCTTGAAACAGTAGGCATCGAAGAAGGTCTTAGGCGTCAAGCAAGGCATCACAAGTTATGGAATAATTAATAGTGAAGGTACCAATTTCTAATAAGCTATCCGTGGATAGTGTTGGGTTTGAAGATACGAGACCTAAAACTAAGTCAACATATCTACGAACTTCGATTCTTGTGGCCATTCTTGTTAGTTTGATTCCGACTGGCACATATAAAAATTTGGGTTATGTCGACCCAAACATGTATCTTGGTTATGGCGCCAATCTAACCTGGTTGGTCTCGAATGTTGGTTTTGAGTATCACGCGACGCGACTCCCGCTAATTTTCTTGATAAAAGTTTTATTGTTGTTTCCACCAGAGCTCTTTGGGTACTTGTTTAAATTAACCTGCTTGTCTATAGTATCAATCAGTTGGTTTCTTCTATGTAGGAATTTACGAATTACATTCAACAAATCCTTACTTGGCAGTCTTCTAATTTTAATGTCACCACTGTGTATTTCAGCAAGCTCTTGGACTTTCCCAAATAGTTTTTCCGCAATTATTTGCTGTTTGATTTTGCCCGTAGTAACAAAAGAGAGAATGAATCATAAGGATTTGTTTCTTATTGGACTCCTAATAACTAATATTGCAATACTAAATGTCCTTTTTGCTTTTCTCATGTGCATAGTAATTACGGTCTTCCTGTTCGAAAATTCCGTTAGTGCTTCTGGAAAAACAGTGTTTGGGATTTCTATTGGTATCTTTGTTATGTGGGTTGTTTATGAGTCTATCTGGAGTCTTATTCTTGGTTTCCCCCAATCGATTTGGTTTGAGCAGTACAAAGCGGTTGCTAGTATCGATCGTTGGAAAAATGAATACTGGCAACCAATTTCAGCATTCCTGAATGACAAAAACTCTTTGCTAAATTTTCTAAGTTTCATAGCACTTGGAATTGTTGCAAGTAGCTTTTTATTATTTGGAGCTAGAGGAAGAATTGTTAAAGATCACTACCTAAGAGCGCCTATCACTGTTCTTATATTGAGTGCTACTATCCTGGTGCTTTACTTTGCAAAGTCATTTATTGGATTTACGGAGTTCTTCTACTATTACGTGGTTTTTTTGATTCATATTCTAGTTTTGACATCATTTCTTTCAAGTCATATCAGAACTTTGAATACACTACTACCTGCACTTATGTTGTTTTGTACATTCTTATTTTACCTAAGATTGCAGGTCGACTACAATCCCACTTATGCCTCATTTTCCCTCGTTTCTGCTTCAATATTGATCTTTATTGGTTCCCATCTCGCAATAAAGTATCTAAAAGTCAAATCTAATCGATCACTATTTAACAGTTCTGCACTAATAGCTATTTATGTATTTGGAAGTTCATTACTTTTTTTAAATCCCTCATTCGTAAGTGCCTACCTTTCAAACGACAATAGTCGAAATACAAATTTTCTTAAGGCGCAAATCGAAGTCATGGGTTATGTTGAAAAATTTAACTTTAGGAATGAGGGCGCGGCATTGTGGACAGGGACCGACACCACAAATATTTTAGGTGGTCTGGAGAGCACTCTCGGTTATCACCTGATTCGACTAGATGGTTTAGCTCCATCGAGTGATCGTATTGATGTAACCAATTGGGAAAAATCTCGCGGTAGAAAACCTGAGAGTGTCTTGGTTCTACTAAGGACCGATGACTTTGAAAGAGTGAGTCAATCCGAAGAAAGCATTCTGGATGTTGTGGGATATTGCATAGCAGAAGAAAAAAGCTTGGCAAGTGCGAATGCAATAGCTCTCTTGTTTAAATCTTCTCAAGAGGATTTTGAACGCAGATGCTGAATACAAACAAGCTCTTGGTAGTGATTCCAGCATATAACGAAGAGGAGTCAATCGCAGAAACTATAGTCGATGTACAGAGAAACATTCCTGACGTTGAGATTCTTGTAGTAGATGATGGATCAATCGACAAAACCAATGAAAAAGCAAAACAACTAGGCGTGAAAGTAATTACTCTGCCATTCAATTGTGGAGTCGGTGCAGCATTACGCACAGGACTTATCTATGGCTCTGAAAATAATTATCAAAGAATTCTTATTATTGATGGAGACGGACAACACCCAGCGGTTCATGCTGGGAAAATTCTGGAGCGGGGTACCGAAAAAAATCTTGTTGTTGGCGTAAGAAGCTATGCTGATTATAAGTTTTCAACTTTTCGGAGGCTTGCACATAGGTTTCTAGTTTTACTATTACGGTTGTGTACTGGGCTTAATATTCAAGACCCAACATCAGGTTACCGTCTATTTTCAAATTATGCTGCGACGAAATTGATATCTGGTTTAGGCAGTGACTACCTTGAAGATACTTTAGGAATTCTTCAGAAATTGGGCTCTTATGAAATTGACCTTGAACAAATTGAAATTCAAATGAACCAACGCCAGAGAGGCATACAGTCAAACAGGGGATACAAGCTAATCAAGAGGTATATTGTAGCTGTGCTAATGGTACTGGCAGGGAGAAGCATTAAATGATTTTTCAATATCTATTTTTATCTTTCCTAACTCTTTTTACAATTAAAGCGCTCATAGATTTGCGAAGCAGAAGAATAACTGGTGAATATTTCCTAGTTTTCTTAGGCTTCCAAACAATCGCTTTTTTCCTCACATTAAATAGAGAAGTTTTTGAGAGAGTTTCGGCTGAATTAGGTTTTGTTGTACCATCAAATTTAATTATATTATCTCTTTCTATTCTGGGATTAATTCTGAGCTATCGCGTAAACAAACAAATAAAAATGTTAAACGATAAAGTAACAATCTTGGCCTTAAAAATCGCAATGCGAGACTTACATGATGCAAATAATAAATAGTTTAAGGCGAAACAGATTCTACTATTCACTCATCATCTTCTCGTTGATTACCTTAGTATCATCTACACTACTTAATCACGCCCTAATTACCGTTGTAATTCTTTTCGCTTTCATTATAAAACTCCGAGATACTACGAGCGGAATTATACTTCTGTTTTTCTACGGCGCCTTTAAATTTTCCTTCGACACCTTTCTATCTTGGAGCCTGAGTCAAATTTTAGCCAATGTTGGAATAACAATAATTGGATTGCATCTAAATTCTCGTCAGGAGACAAATCACGAAGTTTTTAATTTAAGATTCAGGCAATCAATCCTGGCAATCTTTGGTCTCTCTTCCTTTTTCAGCCTACTTGGTGGAAATAAAAAGATCATGAATATCTTGCTTCCAGGTTACGATAATGTTGGCCACTTTAGTATAATAAAGATTATTGCGGAATGCCAAGGCTTTCTCTCTGATTGTCAACAAACTGGAAATGCAACACCGGGAGGCTACAGAAATTATCCTCAATATTTCCATTATCTATTTTCTTCTTTTTTTGAATCAGTGGAAAACTCTCAGCAAATCAAGGTTTACTTTCTGATTAGTACAGCAATATTTTTTTTAAATCTTAATTTATCATTGAGATTAATTCACTTCAATACATTTGGAAATCCCTTTAATTCATCTACAGCTGTCAAAACTAAAGGTAAACGAACTAGAGGTAAACAAAAGAGCTCCACCAAGAATAGAAAATCTCAGCGAAAATTAATTCAATTAATTTTTTCAATCATTTGCCTTCTGTCCTTAACATACATACATTCTCTAGGTTACGTAAACTTGGAATTCTCTATCCTTGGTGTACTGACAATGTTAATAATTTCTCAACAATCATCCAATAAACTACAAGTACTGGCTCTCTTTGTTGTAGCCATGGCAAGCTCTGCTTCATATTCCCTTATGTCCCTTCCTAACACTGCTGTTTTGTTCTTCATTGTTTACAAAATTAATAAACAAATGGAAATTAGAATTGAACTTTTTTTGTATTCATTGATTTACTTGATCTTTCTAGGTAATTTGATTACAAACAACTTGAAAGTCACATTTCGCTATATGACTACAAGCGGCGGGGATATCTCTTTTGTATTAATTGTTGGATTTCTTTTGGTTTCATATTTTGCGAGTAGATTTCGCAATGTTGATAGCGTAAAGGCTCAAATTAGAAGTCTTGATATTGTAGATTTTGCCTTCGTCACTTACAGTTTCTATTCACTTCTGCTGTTGCTTTACAATTTGTTCAGAGGTGAATCAATTGGGTATTATACTCAAAAGATGTCAATGATTTGTTTCCTCTTAGCAATTCCCGTAATGTACCGAGTGGTAGTTGAAATAGATTTATTGCCATCGTTATTTGAGTTCTTCGGATTAAAAATCATGATTTCTCTTCTAGTTTTTTCATTGGTCTTTGGTAATTCTTATGGAACCTTAATCTCGGCCTACAAATCACAATTCTCTTTCCTAGTTCCTTCGGTTCACTACTTGTCGAGCATTTTCTTTTTGCGGCCAAGCAATCTAGCGCAAAGTGAAAGAATTTTGTACTCTTCGAATCTACGTGGTTTTGACGCAAAGCCTCTATTAATTAAGAGCGTGACGGGCCCACAAGACACCATTTGGGTAAACGCAATGCGCTCAACATGGAGCACCAAGTTAGAGAACGGGTTGCAACAAGGCTTACTTGAGGAGTTTGGAAAAGAATCTTTGACTACTGTGCAGGTGTTCGCTGACTTTGAAATTGCTGTTTTGAAGGAGTGAGGGGAAATTCATGACCTACAAACTCGAAAATCGATCATCGTTAATAGAGCTGACAATAGTTCTGCCATGTTTCAATGAAGAAGGATCTTTACAAACTCTCGAAAAGAGAATTCGTGAAGCATTGGCAACAAGACACATTAGCTACAAGTTGATTTTCGTCAATGATGCAAGCTCTGACGAATCTAGTTCAATTTTGAAGAATCTTGAGGAGAAATCAGAGGTAGTTAAGGTTATTCACAATTCGAGTAATCAAGGGCTCTTTAGGAGTTGGCTAGCTGGAGTAGAAGAATCAATTTCAGAATTTGTCTGTCTTATCGATGCCGATTTACAGAATCCACCAGAAGACATTTTGCGTATGTTCTTGGCCATGAAAAGCTCTGGTTATGACGTTGTGCAGGCAGTCCGTTCAGACTTTGAGAGAAAAAAGGGATTGAGATTCCTCTATTCTCGAGGATTAAATACTTTGCTAAACACCCTATTTCGGGATAATGCCAGAGACAATAAATCTGGATTTCTAGTTGCTAGGCGTGATGTCTTAAAAGCTGCTTTGGAGAAAATTGATTTAGGTCAGTTCAAGTTTCCTCAAACATTTATTAGGGTTGCAATCGCTAGGGAAAACGTTTCCATTTTGGAAGTGGAATCATTGTTTATGCCACGAAGAAGTGGTGTTAGTTTCTTAAGAGGTTTTGCTTCAATTAAAGCATTAGTGGCAATTTTGTTTTTGGATTTGCCTAGGGCCATAGTGTATTTTTGGCCCTCAAGGTATAAAAGGAAGCCAGTATTGGTTCCTAAAAAATTTAAAATCTCTTCAACTATATCAACGCAAGACCTACACTTTGCTCGAAAAATTTTCTTGGAGTTGTACTTTCTTACAATACCCATTCACAAGTGGATAATCAGGCGCACCGCACGTTCCTATTACTATCAGCTAATGCGTTCACAGTATTTTTCAAGAGATGAATTAGATTGTCTACAAGAGGAAAGACTTACAAACCTATTGGAGCATGCATATAGGAGCGTCCCATATTATAGAAGAGTTTTTCGGGAAAATGGGTTTCACCCATCACATTTTAAGGAAGCCAAAGATCTGTCGAAAGCTCCTCTTCTATCAAAGGATAATGTTCGTAGTAATCTCTACTTTGATTTATTTTCAAAAAATCAGAAAAAAAGGAAATTGCTAAAGATAGCAACAAGTGGCTCTACAGGACAGCCGTTTATCGTATATGCGGATCGGTTCCAACTTGAAGTTAGGTTTGCAACTACGCTTAGGCAGCTAACTTGGACAGGTTGGCAATTTGGAGATCGGCAAGTGCGACTTTGGCATCAGAGACTGGGTATGACAAAATTACAGGTGCTTAAAGAGCGCATAGATGCATTTTTTATGAGACGTAGATTTATTCCTGCTTTCGAAATTACGAACACAAACCTTGATGATTTCATTGGAGTAATAGAAAAAACAAACCCTGTATTGATAGATGGGTACGCAGAATCTCTAAATTTCTTAGCCGGGTACCTCAAGACTAGGAAACTCAGGGCAAGCCCAGAGGCCGTCATGTCTTCTGCCCAGATACTACCCGAACAATCTAGGCAAGTAATTGAAGAGAATTTAAGGAGTAGAGTTTTCGATAAATACGGCTCACGTGAGTTCTCAGGAATTGCATATGAATGTAAGGAATCCCCAGGATTACATCATGTTATGGATGAAAGTTATGTGTTGGAGATTTTAGTAGACGGCAGAAATGCAGTGCCTGGAGAAGTTGGCGAGATAGTAATTACAGACTTAAACAATTACTCCGTCCCTTTGATCAGGTACAGAATTGGAGATTTGGCAGAGTGTGTTCCGCAGGGGAACTGTCCTTGTGGAAGACAACTTTCTCAAATTGGTAAGATTCAAGGTCGAACTCAGGCAATAGTTCATTGCCAGGGAGATTTATGGATACCCGGAACTTTCTTCGCCCACTTCTTTAAAGACTTTGATTCAGTGATTTTTCAATTTCAAATATTTCAGGAGATTAAAGGCTCGTTCACACTAAAGTTTATTAGAGGAAACGATTTTACTGAGAAGAGCATGAGTGATGTGCTGAGTAAATTAAAGCAATACATAGGTGAAACCACAGTTTTATTGGAAGAAGTTGCCGAGATTCCTCTTCTTTCGACCGGAAAACGATCTCCAGTCGTATCTCTCATTAATCAAGATTTTCAAAGCGTCAGAACTACTGCAACTGATGCACAGTAGTCTCATCCCGAAATTAGGGATTGTTATTCCGACTTTGGGAGAACGAATTGAGTATTTGAGTGAACTTTTACAATCACTCACGACTTTCAACCTGGACATTCAGGTTATAGTGGTTGCCCCTAGATCCAAATTTTCCGCAATCAATGCCGCAAACGATACTTACATGAGATTATTACTAGTTGAAGATGCTGGCGCAGGTTTAGCATCAGCCATAAATAGCGGTTTCAAATCAGTGACAGCACAATATTGGAATTGGATAGGAGATGACGATTTATGTGATTCGAGTGGTATTGAAGCGGTGATCAAATCTCTAGATGGTAATGATAGATTGAATTTCGGTTGGGGTAATTGTGTCTATATTAATGAGCAGTCTGAGAAAATTGGATTAAATAAAATCGGGGCGTTTGCAGCAAAATTGATCTACTTTGGTCCTAACTTGATTCCTCAACCCTCGTGTGTTTTCCGAGTCAGAGAAACCTTTAGAGTAGGGGCCTTAGATCCGCGCCTCAAATTTACTTTTGATCAGGATCTAATCATGAAATTGTTAAGGCATAAAAACTATATTCACATCCCCGTCGTTTCCTCAAGATATCGTTGGCATAGATCAACATTAACCTCATCTAACAGAAAATCTTCAGCAAGAGAATCATTAGGATTAAGAATAAAATATTCAAAAGAGAATTTTGGTCTGCTGGCATTCTTAAACCTCTTTACATTTCCACTTGTAAAGTTAGCAATTTTTGCTAGCTCATTAGTCTTCAGAAAAAAGTCCAACTAAGTCATTTCTCTAAATTCAGAGAAAAGCACTTGTAACTTCACTCTGTCTAACAAGATAAGCACTCCAAAAGCTAGCATTGGAAGGTGATATCGAAAGTTAACACCCAATACTCCATTTATTCCACTTAGAGACACAACGCCGGTAGTCACGAGAATAAAGGATCGAGAGATTAAATCCTTTTTATTCAAGCACATTAGAGCAAAAACCAGGAAAATTAAAAGAGAGAGTATTCTATCAAGAATCAAAAGTTGCACTACTTCAACGAATGTTGTTTCTATAGTTGAGACAGGAACTCGTATAAGTCGAAATAGTAAGTTTTCTTCCTTCAAATTAGGCAAAACGGCGTCTGTTGTTGTTGTGATTATACTGGGCAAACTACAAGCTAAACTAAATGACAAAAGAATTAAATTCTTTTTTAGGGAAAAAACTGACCAAAGAGCAATTGATATTCCAATCCATATTGGCAGGCAAAACCGAGTGAATGATGTTAAAAATACAAGCGGTATTAAGATGTAGAACCCTCCTGCGAAAGAGTCTAATCTTTCAGAGTTATAAATAACATATGCGACCAACATAAACAACGCGAGTAATAGAGGGTCCGTGTAATTGACGTACATCCACCTCGTAAATGTTGGTGAAGCTGAGAGTGCGCAAATAAGTGCTATGCCCACAAAAAGCAATCGTTCGCGAAGAGAAATCTTCAGGATAACTAGAAAAAAAAGTAAAGTTGAAATTGCTGGAATTGCCAACATGCCCCCAATGCCGAAGATTTGCACAAATGGCGCACTTAGAATTGGGTAAAGCATCCGAGTAGATACCACATCCCAAAGGTGGCTATCAGGTGACAAACTCCGAGCAATTTCCTCAGAAATATGCGGAGAGTGAATTGCATACCAAGAATTTACTTGAACAATCGAATCATTGAGTGAGTAATTTAACAACTGTAAAGTTTTTACAGTATAGAGCGCACCATCTGGCTGATAAAGACCATAATCGAGTTCAGCGTAAGAACCATTAAATTTCAGTCTTGCAATTGTGGTTAAAGTCCAAATTGCAAACACGGACACAAGCCCAAGCAGTCTTAGTTTAGGCGTAGTTTGCATGAGGATAGCGTAACAAAATTTTCACGGCATGTGCACTATTGTCTTGCGGCTATAGTGATTTCAGTGCGATTGTGTTCTTTAGTCTAACCCGAGAGCTGGACTTAGAAATTAACTTACTGTTTTCTTGCAATTACAAAAAAAGTGCTTGCAATGTTAGAGGAATTGGAATTTGCATTCAATACCAAATCTAGAATTTTCAAGGGGGATGTGATGAACATAAAAAAAAGAATCCAAACTGTGTGTGCTGTCTTGTTTCCAAAAGAGAACCAAAGGGCACACCACTCCTGGAAGATCCATAGCATTGATCCGGTTGGACCGTAAGATTTGTAGTCAACAATATTAAAGGCAGAAAGAAGTTGCTTTAAGCCTTGAAAAGTAAATCTCTGAAAATCATTTGGAGACCCGTGAAAACCGATCATAAACGGGGATGTGATGATTAATTCTCTACCGGGCTTTAGAACTCTATGGATTTCCCTGATCAATCCATACGGATCAGGTACGTGCTCTACAACTTCTGTTAAAATAAAGATCAAATTGTTCTTCTTTCAGGGGTAGGCTCAGAATATCAGCTACAAAATCAACATTTTTATAGCTGAAGAAATCAACATTAATAATGGCCTGACTATAATTACTTGTTCCACTTCCTAAATTGATACCAATGAAATTTTCACGCTTACGAGCATGGGCAATACTTTGATTTACTTTGATTTGAAAAATAGGAAGCAGCGGACCGAAGAGGTATGCGATAATTATAAACAATTTGGGAAATTGCTTCACCCAGTTCTTTACTTTGTAAAAGAAACTATCATGAGTCTCAAATTCAGATACAGAAATGTCTTGAAGTTTTATGAAAACACCACAATTGTTACAGCTTTGTGAATCTTGTTTTGATTCAAAGATTTCACTTCTTAGTGTGAAATCACAATTAATACACCTGAAAGCCAACCGGTCAAATGTTGACTTGGCATGATGATGTGATTTAGTCATATCCGCTCCTGTGCTCTAGAAAAAAGATGAATTTACAATTCGAGATATTACGTGAAAAGAACAACCATGTGTAGAGAGATGCCCTCGAAAGGCTAAACTCGATGAAAGATAAGTGAGATTTAAGGGGTTTGGCCCGGGATTCAACCTGCAACGTAACGATTTTCAATCCTTCGCTTGTACCAACTGAGCGACCAAGCCAACAAAGATTCTTGAGGCCTATTCATTAGACACCGTGAAAGTGTTTCGAAGTGGTGCTTTGTCGTCTGCATTTCCGCTCTCATTTAAGATTATAATGCAGTATTTTGTATTGATTTAAGGAACTCTCTATCAATGTACCAGTCATCCCAAGAGCTTTTTGCACTCAGCGGATCAAGGACATAGTTCTGATTAATTAGGTATTTAGCAATGAACTCTCTTGAAGAGCCAAAGTTATGTTCCACTGAGATTAACAACGGGCGAAACCGATTCAAATCTAGAGATTCCAACGCAAAAAGTTCACCACCTTCTATATCCAAACTCAAAAAATCGAAGTTTGATGGACAATGCGCCTTAGCTAGTAAGTCCGTCAGGGTTGAGCACTTTACCAAGATAACTTCTCCAGTAGGATCATGGAGTTTGTGGGTTTCTTTTAAGAGTTGACTTTCAGTTGAAGAGAATTCAGGGTTTTGCGCTAGATGTAATTGAATCGTTTCCCCAGCCGCGATAGCTCTCTCAAACACTTGAGATTTTCTTTGAGTACGCAGTAGATTAGCCATATGAGGATTAGGTTCAATTAATATGCCATCCCAGGAGTAAGTCGTTTCAAGCAAAAAAGTATTACTCAAATTTGTAGGGTGACAAGATCCTACCTCAACAAAAAATCCTTTGGTTCGCAAATCGGTACGATACAAAACCCAAAGATCTTGAGACATTTGTGAAAATGACTTGAATTTCATATGATAGAGAAATCCTAACCAAACCTTCTTATCATCTTGGGCCATTTTTAATGAAATATCGCGGCCCATATGCTGAAACACTGTTGTGAGCATCTTTGTAGCAATATTACTCAATACTAATCTCGTAGAAAAATTTTTCATTAACTTCAAAAAAAAAGTTAAGAGGGTTCCTGTAGCTCTAATCTTCATTTAATTCCACAGCTCCCTGGTAAAGACCAACGTACCCCACTTAGCTCGATAAAAACCCAAGGTCATTTCTAAAACAGAGTCTACCGGCTGTACTCAACACGCACAGTACACAAATTAATAAATTGCATACAACACCAAACCGTTTGAGACCTGGGCGGCACTTTCACCCGTTTTACAACGAATACAGGGCGGAGGGGTTTCAAGTAATGGGTAATTGGAATAGCTCTTTTCTCACCTTGAAACCGCTGCCACCAAATTGTTACGCCTTGCAGTGCGTGTACAAACGGGATTCAAAGTTGTAGAGCCGAATGAAGAGACTTGAATGAACACCATCCAATTGAAGGATTAGCCTTGCAATTAGTCTCTCGCTAGACTTTTCCCGTTAGGCGTAAGTTGGGGCCTTTAGCTCAGTCGGTAGAGCAACGGACTTTTAATCCGTGGGTCGTCGGTTCGATCCCGACAGGGCCCACCCAGCGAATACTCTTCACCCAGAAACCTTCAATGTGTCATTGAGGGTTTTCTCAGCCTTGCACCTCTATCATTAGGGTTCAAGTTATTCACTTCCCCGACTTGCGATTGTCCGGATCGCGGCCAGGGCGGGAATTATTAAGTTGGGGATTTAGACCCCTTTGGTAA
>Ga0169931_10006622_pt1 | contig 17389 bp, 19 predicted proteins | sample Kivu_15m_20L_FD_129675 | JGI IMG/M metagenome (GOLD analysis project Ga0169931, IMG submission 129675) | Freshwater microbial communities from Lake Kivu, Western Province, Rwanda to study Microbial Dark Matter (Phase II) - Kivu_15m_20L... | ecosystem: Environmental > Aquatic > Freshwater > Lake...
ACAAGCGCCTGTTGCGGCTGCAGGAGACGCCCGAGTGGCGCAAGCTGCTCGACAAGGTCGAGACCGAGCTCAACTCCGACATGCAGAAGGAGGAGCTCTACCGCCTCAAGGAGGAGCTCTATTACTCAATCGACGAGCGCCAGCACCAGGCTGACCTCAGCGAATTGGGCCGCCGCCGCCTCCGTCCGGACAATCCGGATGCGTTCGTGCTCCCGGACCTCGCAACGGAGTTCAGTGAGATCGACCGCAGCGCGTCCCTCACCCCCGACCAGCGCGAGGAGCGCAAGCTCGCGGCGCAGCAGCGCTACGGTGACGTGTCGGAGGAGATCCACACCATCTCGCAGCTCCTGCGCGCCTTTTCCCTGTACGAACGGGACGTGGAGTACGTCGTGCAGGACGGCAAGGTCCTGATCGTCGATGAGAACACGGGTCGCGTGATGCCGGGCCGCCGTTGGTCCGACGGCCTGCATCAGGCGGTGGAGGCCAAGGAGGGAGTCACGATCGAACGCGAGACCCGGACGTACGCGACGATCACGATCCAGAACTACTTCCGCCTCTACGAAAAACTCGCGGGCATGACTGGCACCGCCGAGACGGAGGCCACGGAGTTCAACGACATTTACCGGCTGGCGGTGCAGGTCATCCCGACGAACAAGCCGTGCATCCGCATCGACCGGAACGACTCCATCTTCAAGACGCGGCGCGACAAGTACGCCGCCGCGGTGCGCGAGATCGAGGGTGCGAACAAGCGGGGTCAGCCCGTGCTCGTCGGCACCGTCTCGGTCGAGTCGTCCGAAGTCCTCTCCCGCATGCTCAAGCGCGCGGGCATCATCCACGCCGTCCTGAACGCCAAGTACCACGAGCAGGAGGCCGAGATCGTCTCCCGCGCCGGCCAGCGCGGAGCGGTCACGATCGCCACCAACATGGCGGGCCGCGGCACGGACATCAAACTCGGCGAGGGCGTCCGCGAACTCGGTGGCCTCTTCGTCATCGGCACCGAACGCCATGAGTCGCGCCGCATCGACCGGCAGCTGCGCGGCCGCTGCTCCCGTCAGGGCGATCCGGGTCTGACGAAGTTTTTCCTCTCGCTCGAGGACGACCTCATGCGCCTCTTCCTGCAGGGCAACCTTGCCTCGCGCCTGATGGAGGGCTCGATGAAGGAGGGCGAGGAGCTGGAGCACCCGTGGCTGAACCGCTCGATCGAGAATGCGCAGAAGAAGGTCGAGCAGCAGAATTACTCCCAACGGAAGCGGCTGCTGCAGTACGACGACGTGCTCAACCAGCAGCGGGAGGTGGTGTACGGCATCCGCAATGGCGCGATTCACGCCGATCGCCCGAAGGACATCATCTTCGAGCAGGTCGAGGAGGAGATTGTCACCCGTCTCGAGAGCGCGGGCGTCGGCGAGAAGTCCGGGGCCACGCAGACCGCCCTCGAAGGGTTCGTCAGCTGGGCGAACGCCACCTTCCCGATTGGCCTGAAACTGGAGGATCTCGGTTCGACCAGTCTGGATGAACTCGCGGCGCAGATCGTCGGCCGGGTGCGCGAGGCGTACGCGGTGAAGGAATCGGTCGAGATTCCCGAGGCCCTCGGCTCGATCGAGCGGTACGTGGTGATCAACGCCATCGATCATCACTGGCAGGAGCATTTGACCGAGATGGAGGAGCTGCGTCGCTCGATTGGGCTGCGCAGCTACGGTCAGAAGGATCCGCTGGTTGAGTACAAGGGCGAGGCCTTCAAGTATTTCCAGGAGCTGATGCAGAATGTGCGGCTGCAGATCTGCACGGGCCTTTTCCGCAGCGCGTCGAACCTGAATGCGTTTGAGAACATGCTGGCGATTCTGAGCCGCAACGCAAAGGCGGTCGGTCCGGCGTCGCCGGCTCCGGCCGCTGCGGCGCCCGCTTCCCCGGCGCCGGCGGCGGAGCCCGAGGTGCAACTGCCCAGGGTGATTGTCCGCCGGGAGGCGCCGAAGGTCGGCCGGAACGATCCCTGCCCGTGCGGCAGCGGCAAGAAGTACAAGGCCTGCCACGGTCAGTGAGCGGCCGTCGCGGATGAACAACGCGGAGTTGCTCGCGACGCTGCCCTACGACCGCCCGCCTTCGTGGTGGCGTCGGCATGCCGACGCGCTGACGGCACTCGCCGTGTTCGTGGCGACGGCGGCGCTGACGGTCGTTTCCTTTCCGCCTTACGGCCTCGCGGAGGCGGCGTACGCGTTCGCCGCGCCCGCCGCCTTCTGGGCGTACCGGCGTCCACCCATCCGCCGCTTCGCCGCCGTGGTGCTCGGCGCGCAGGCGGTGGCGTGGACCTTCATCCTCGGCTGGCTCCACCACGTCACTTGGCCCGGCCTGCTGCTCCTGGGACCGTTCATCGGGGCATGGGTGGGGCTCTGGTTCCTCGCTGCGCGTGCGGTGCTCCCGGAACTGCTCGGCCGACCTGTCGTCACCCGCCTCACGCTGATGTTCGGGCTGGCGGCCCTGTGGGTGTTGAACGAGTGGCTGCGCACGTGGGTGTTGTCGGGCTTCCCGTGGCTGCCGCTCAGCGCCAGCCAGTGGCAGCGCCTCAGTGTGCTGCAGATCTCCGCGTACACCGGAGCGTGGGGAGTCTCATTCGTCCTCGTTGCGATGAATCTCGGCTTCGCGGCTTACGCGCACCGACTGCTGCTCGAGGGCCGCCGCGGCCTGCAGCGCCGCAGTCAGGAATTCCTCGCAGCCATGTTCCTGCTCGTGGTCTGCCTGAGCATCCACGTGCAGGAGACCGTCAACCGCGCCCGGTACGCGGTCGGACTCGGAAAGATCGCGTTCGTCCAGCCGTACATCCCGCAGGACGTGAAATGGGATCCGGCACGGGGACCGGGCATTCTGGAGGTGCTGGAGCGGCAGACCCTGCGGGCGGCGACGCTGAAGCCCGACCTGATCCTCTGGCCCGAGGCATCGACGCCGTGGGCGCTGCGGGGCGATGACTCGGTGCGGGGCTGGACGGAGGACTTGGTCGGGCGCGCGAAGGCGCCGCTGCTGCTGGGATCGGTGGGCGTGGAAAACCTCGGCCAGCCCGACGAGCGCTGGATCAACGGGGCCTTCCTCGTCGACCCCCGCTCCGGCCTGCGTCCGGAGACCTACGCGAAGCGCCACCTCGTCCCCTTCGGCGAGTACGTGCCCCTGCGCCCGGTCCTCGGCTGGCTGGAGAAGGTGGTGCCGATCGGGGGGGACTTCGCCCCCGGCACTGACCCGGCGCCGATCGTCTTCCTGCTCAAGGACGTCCCCGTCGCCCTGGGCCCACTGATCTGCTTCGAGGACATTTTCCCGGGCTTGGCGCGCAGCAGCGTGCGGGCCGGCGCGGATGCGTTGGTCGTGCTCACCAACAATGCGTGGTTCGGCGAAGGCGGTGCGGCCTACCAGCACGCGGCGCACAGCGTCCTGCGGGCGGTTGAAACCCGGCGCCCGGTGCTGCGCGCGGGCAACGGGGGCTGGAGCGGGTGGATCGACGAATTTGGCGCCGTCCGGGCGGTCGTGACCGATCCCGAGCGGGGCATCTACTTCCGCGGGGCGCGCGCCGTGGAGGTCACGCGGGACTTCCGCTGGATCGGTCAACAGAGCGTCTATGTCCGCTACGGGGACTGGTTCGTCCTCGCGTGCGCGCTGCTGGCGCTCTTCGCCGGCCTGACGCTGCGCCTCGCGCCGCCGGCCGAGACGGGGCCCCCGGCCGGCGAATCGCTCTAGGGTTGTCCCTTTGCATCCTTTCGTGTCCGTCGGTTTTTCGGCTCCCCAACCGCGACCCATCCGCTAGGGTGCGCGTGAGTCGCCCTGCGACCCCGTTCGCGGCCCTTCCTTGATCACCCTCCGATTCTTCCTCCGATGCCCTCCGCCTCCCTTGCTTCCCGCTTGTTTCCCGTGCTCGACGGTTTCGCCGTCGAGACTCCCTCCTGGGGATTTGCCGACACCGGCACCCGCTTTGGCAAGTTCTTCCAGGATGCGGCCGCGATCGATCTCGGTGACAAGCTGGCTGATGCCGGCCATGTCCATGCGCTGACGGGTTGCTGCCCCACGGTGGCGGTGCACGTGCTCTGGGACTTTGTGCCCGGGCAGGACCCGAAGGAAGTGGCCAAGCTCGCGCGCCGACATGGCGTTCGCATCGGTGCGATCAACCCCAACCTTTTCCAGGATCAGGAGTACAAGTGGGGTTCGTTCGGTCACGCGGATCCGGCAGTGCGTCAGCGCGCGCTGCAGCACTGCTTCGACTCCGTGGCGATCGGCAAGGCGCTTGGCAGCGAGTACGTTTCGCTCTGGTTTGCCGACGGCACGAATTACCCGGGACAGGAGAGCCTGCGCGCCCGCAAGGCGCGGTTCGAGGACGCGCTCACGACGCTGCACGGCCGTCTCGGGCCGCGGCAGACGATGCTCGTGGAGTACAAGCCCTTCGAGCCGGCGTTCTACGCGACGGACATTGCTGATTGGGGCATGGCCTACGTCCTCGCCCGCAAGGCGGGCCCGCGGGCGAAGGTCCTCGTCGACACGGGGCACCACTACGCGGGGCAGAACATCGAGCAGATCGTCGCCTTCCTCCTCGATGAGGACATGCTCGGCGGCTTCCACTTCAATGACCGGCGGTACGCGGACGATGATCTCACGCTGGGCTCGATCGATCCTTATCAGGTGTTCCGGATCTTCCACGAGATCCACACCTTCGCGGCCGAGCGCGGCCGGGCCCCGAAGATCGCGTACATGATCGACCAGTGCCACAATGAGAAGCCGAAGATCGAGGCCACGATCCAGACGGTGATGATGGCGCAGGAATTGTACGCCAAGGCGGCGCTCGTCGACCACAAGGCGTTGCGCCGGGCCCAGGATCGGCACGACGTGGTCAGCGCCGAACTGGAACTGCGCAAGGCGTTCTTCACCTACGTCACTCCCGCACTCCAAGCCTGGCGGCGGTCGCACGGCCTCGCGGCCGACCCGCTCGCCGCGCATCGGAAGAGTGGATACGAGAAGGCGGCGGCCCGCGACCGTTCGAGTCGCCGGCGCGAGTCGGGGCTCTCGAAGTCGGGCAGCTTCGCCTGATCGACCCGCCGGTCGCCGGCTCCCCTGGCCCGCGATCGGACTTCAGAGGTCGATGGCGCGGAGCCGGCGCTCCTCGGCCGCGAGTGCGTCGCGGCTCAGTTCCGGGTGGAGATTGGCCAGCAGGAAGTCATGCGTCATGACCTCGGGGGCGGGGCCTTCACTCCACCGTGCGGCGGAGGCGGGCTTACCGGTTTGCCGCGGGCCCTGCGGTCTCGGCGGCGTGGAGTTCGGCAGGGAGTCGCTCCGCTCCGGGAATTGGCGCTCCAGGGTGAGTCCTGAGTCTGTGATCATGGCTGGGTGGTGTGGTCGGTTGGGTGGGACCACCCCCTGCGCTGCGGACGCCGGACGGGGAAACAAAAAACCCCCTCCGGCGGCACCGGAGGGGGCGAGTCATTGAGAGTGACGTCAGGCCCCCTGCGGTGCGCGCGTAACGACGACGGCGACGGAAATGGAGACAATGACGGAGGCCACCACGGAGAGACCGTGGGCGGAGGCGCCTGCCGAAAGTGTCGTGCCGCGGAGGGACATGAAGGTCAGGAACAACGAGAAGACGCCGTGGCTTGTCAATGCCGGAGTGCCATCGCGCTTGCGGGGGGCGGTCGGCCGGATTGCGGGGGGAACAATCGAGTCGGAAAGATTGTCCAACGAATCGACCCGCCGTGCGCTGGGTCTCGACCATGGTGACACGTGAAACGGAGCGTTGGATGCGGGTGATTGCGCGAACGAGCGACCGGGTGAGGCTCGTCGGTGCGTTGCTGGTGCTGGGAGCGACGGCGTGGGCGGCCGGGGGTGATTCCCCGAGCGAGGTGCGCCTCGTTTACGACTTCGCGGAGTCGGCGCATGGCTTCGTCTCGGGCTTTGTCGACTTGCCCAAGAACGCGGATCCCGCCCTCTACGATCTGCGCAGCGGGCACGCCCCGCGTCCTGCGAGCCTCGGGGGCGCTCCGGCGCTGATGATCTCGGGGCAAAATCGCAGCGACGACCTCTTCATGTACTGGAGTCGCCGGGTCACCGGGCTTGCCCCCCGGACGGCCTACCGTGCCCGCTTCGTCGTTGAGTTCGCCTCGGATGCGCCCTCCGGGTCGGTCGGCATCGGCGGTTCACCGGCCGACAGCGTCTTTGTGAAAGTGGGGGCCACCGTGGCGGAGCCGCAGAGGGTCGAGGACCGCGATGGTTGGTGGCGGCTCAGTCTGGACAAATCCAACCAGAGCCGCAGCGGTGTTGATCTCGTGGGGCTGGGCACGGTCGCGACGCCCGCCGGAACGAGCGGTTACCAGCGGGTCACGCGCGCCTCGACAGTGGACGGTGAATGGGTGACCACGGACGAGGCGGGCGCGCTGTGGTTGACCTTTGGGACGGACTCCGGGTTCGAGGGTCTCACCACCCTTTACTATACGCGTCTGGAGGTGTTGTTGACGCCGGTGGAGGTGGCCTCCGCGAGGCTGAGCAATCTTTCGGTGCGGGCGGGTCTCGCGCCGGGGCAGACGCTCATTGCGGGAACGACGGTGGCGGGCGGTGGCAAGCGGTTTCTCTTCCGTGCTGCGGGGCCGGCGCTGGCGGCGTTCGGCTTGGTGGGGGTGCCGGATCCTTCGATCGCGCTCGTGCCAGCGGGGGAAACGCAACCGTCGGAGCTGAACGACACCTGGGAACCCGCGCTGGCGGCGGAGTTCGCCCGTCTTGGGGCGTTTGGCTGGCCCGCGGGGAGCCGGGATGCGGCGTTGTTGGAGACGGTGCGCGGCGGCATCACCGCCCAGATCGTAGGTGGTACCGCCAAGGGGACCGTGCTTCTGGAGGCATATGCCTCGGCGGGAGACCCGGCACGCCCGTGGCGCAACCTCTCGGCCCGGCATCGCGTCGGGGTGGGGGATGACATCCTCATCGCCGGGTTCGTGGTCGAAGGATCCGGTTCGCTCCGCTTGCTCACCCGCGGCATCGGGCCGGGTCTTGCGGGCTTTGGCGTGGCGGGCGCTCTGAGCGATCCGCAGATCGCCGTGTTCCGTGGTTCATCCCTCCTTGCCGCGAACGACAACTGGCCCGCTTCGCTGGCGGAGCGCTTCACCCAAGCCGGGGCATTTCCGCTTGCCGCCGGCAGTCGCGACGCCGCGCTGGAGGTTCAGATGGAAGCCGGATCGTCCTACACCGTGCACCTGTCCGGAGTGTCCGGCGCGACGGGTGAGGGCCTCATTGAACTCTACGTGCTGCCCTGACCCTTGCGACGCGGACCTGCGGCAAGGATCGAACCCGCTCGGCACACCCGGCGGAGCGCCGCCGCTTACGGCTTGAGCAGTCCGGGGATCAGACCGCCCATGCCCGGCATCTCCATGCGCGTGTAGCCTGCCGGCGGGGTGAAGAGCGAGTCCGGAAGGCTGGACTTCTACACGGCGACGACCTCCATGCGGGTCTCGGTGCGCTTTTCGCGGATGATCGTACGGAGCGGGAAGAATCCCTTGTTTCGCAGCAGCGACTCCCAGACGGGTGGCTTGGACTTGCCGCCGAAGGGTCCGCCGAACGAGTCCGGGTTGAAGAACGTGCCAAGATCCTCGGTGGCCCAGACCTCGATCGGCTCCTTGGAGTCCTTGCTGCGCACGAGGTACTTCGTCGCCGTGTAGCCGGCGATCACGGCGGTCTCGGAGGTCTTCTCGATCGTACCTTCCTCCTTCTCGGCCTTCCCCTGCGGTGCCTCCGGCATCTTCATCACCATGTACATCTTTTCCGAGTCGATGAGCATCAGCATCTGCTTCGTCTGCAGATCAACGATGCTCGCCATCCGCTCGTCGGCAGGGCCCGCGTCGATTCGCATCTTGGCGCCCTTCATCGCATACTGCATCTCGGTCGTGTCGCGTCCCGAGGTCACCTTCATCCGGATGCGGCCTTCAAAGCTCGACCCGGCCCGTTCGACCGGGGCCGGCTTCCCTTTCTGGTTTACGGCACCTTTCTTCGCCGCGCTGTCTTCGGAACTCGGTGCGGCGACGGCGGAGGCGGTCACGCCCAGACCCAGAAACAACACGAAGAGGGGGAGGCGGCGGAGACACGGGAGTCGGCAGTTCATGAGGAGGTCGAGAACAGATCGACCGGGTGGCGGCAATCGGCTTGGTGATCGCGAAGGCTTTTCTGACGTTTCCTTTTCTTATTCAGGAATTTGCGAAGGAATTTGCCCTTCCGAGACGGGGAGTAGGCGCGGCAGGGAAATCCCGCCTTGACGCCGTGGGGTGGTGGCCTCGTAGTGGTGGTTTTCCACGCCCCCGTTCCGCCTGCCCATGAGAGACGATTACATCAAGGAAGCGCTCAAGACGATTCCCGACCCGAACATCTTGATCAATGTCGTTTCGCGGCGCGTGAAGCAGTTGAAGCGTGGCAACCGTCCGCTTGTGGAGTCGCTGGAGAAGCTCGCCCCTGAAGATATCGCGTTGCGCGAGGTGATTGAGGGCAAGATCAGCTTCGAGTTGGGTACGGCCAAGTCGGCCTGATGCGGGGAGGTGCTCCGGCCGCGGGTGCGGCCGCGGGTTGCTCCCGGGTCGCGCGGCGGGTCGGGTCCGGTTTTCTCCCTTTCCCCGTTCCGCGATGGCCACTCGCAAGAAAGACCAAGCTCCCCGGATCACCGAGATCCGGAATGCCAAGGCGCTGCGCGACTTCACCGTTGATGAGCGCTTCGAGGCCGGAGTCGAGCTGAAGGGCACCGAGGTGAAGTCGGTCCGGGCGGGCCGGGCGCAGATCAATGACGCCTTCGGCCGGTTTGAGCGCGGCGAACTCTGGCTGCACAATGCCTACATCGAGGAGTACGCCTTCGGCAATCGGCTCAATCACGACGCGCGGCGCGTCCGCAAGCTGCTCCTGCACCGGCACCAGATCCGCAAGATCGCGCAGGCGCTGAGCACCGGTGGCCGCGCCTTGGTGCCGCTGCGGATGTACTTCAAGGACGCGCTGGTGAAGGTCGAGGTGGCGCTGTGCACAGGCAAGAAGCTGCACGACAAGCGTGACGACTTGCGTGCGCGGTCCGATGCCCTCGAGATCAAGAAGGCCTTCAAGCTCCGTCGCTGATGACCGTTTCCCTCCCCGCCTCCGTCACCGTCCGAGTTCCCGGCAGCACGTCGAACTGCGGTGCCGGCTTCGACACGCTGGGTCTGGCGCTCTCGGTGCACAACCGGGTGACGCTGACCCGGATTCCGGGCTCCGTACCGCAGCCCGAGCGTCCCGCCGACGCGCGGGCGGCGGAGATGGTGGCCGAGACCGCGGCGGCGTTCCTGGCGGCGTCGGGGCTCGCTCCGGAGGGTTTCTCGTTTCGCGTTGAGGGGGACGTACCTCCGGCGCGCGGCCTTGGATCGAGCGTCACCGTGATCGCCGGCGTCCTGGCTGGCCTCAACGTTCTCCGTGGCGCCGGCCTCCCGCGGGAGCGCTTGGTCGCGCTGGCCGCGGCGCTGGAGGGACACCCGGACAATGCGTCGGCGGGCATCCTCGGCGGGTTCTGCGTGTCGCGCTGTGATCCCCGGAGCGGGGCTTACGTCGACACCATCCGCGTGGTGATCCCGCCCGAGCTCGTGTTCGTGGTCGTCTCGCCGGAGTCGGAAATGCTGACCAAGGCGGCGCGGGGAGTGCTTCCGGCGATGCTGCCGTACTTCGACTCGGTCCGCAGCATCAACAGCGCCAGCTATCTCGTGGCGGCGTTCGCGACGGGCGACTTCGACCGCCTGCGTCACGCGGTGGGCGACTTCATGCATGAGCCCTACCGACTGCCCTCGATTCCGGGGGCGCGCGCGGCGATCGATGCCGGATGCGCGGCCGGGGCCCTCACGGGTTGGCTGAGCGGCAGCGGTTCGAGCGTGCTCTGCGTGTGCCGGCGTGCGGAGGTGGAGGCGGTTTCGGCGGCGATGACCGCCGCGTTCCGGCAGGCCGGCCTCGCTTCGGTGGCGCGGGCCTTGACCGCCGACAACGAGGGGTTGCGCGTGGAGTGAAGCGCCCGGGAGGGCGCGATGTCTGGCCCGCCCCGTTTGGTCCTTGCTTCGGGTGGGCGGTGTCGCCGCCGGCGGAGTCGCGCGGCCGCTGGAGCAGCCGTCCGTTCGGGTGCGCCGCAACGGCGCAGTCGGGGTGGTGCGTCGCGGCAACCGCAGCCTCCGGGTCGGCGCGGGTCGTCAATTGGCTCGCCGCTGCCGGGGTGCTGCCTCAATCTCTCCGCGCATGAAACGAATCCCCTTCCTCGTTGGCCTGCTCCTCGCGGCGGGCCTTTTCTCCACGGCCTCGGCGCAAAACCAACTCACCTCGGCGGAAGCCGCGGAGGGCTGGCAACTCCTCTTTGACGGCAAGAGCCTGAACGGCTGGCGCGCGAGCGAGGCAACGGCGACTTTCTCGGTGAAGGACGGCTGTATCGTGGTGCTCGGCCCGCGGGCGCACCTGTTCTACGAAGGACCTGTCGGCGGACACACCTTCCGGAGCTTCGAGCTGAAGCTTGACGTGAAGACCTTCCCCAAAGGCAACTCCGGTGTCTACTTCCACACCGCCTTCCAGCCCACGGGCTGGCCCTCGAAGGGGTATGAGGTGCAGGTCAATAACTCGCACAAGGACCCGAAGCGCACCGCCGGTCTCTACGGCATCAAGGACAACTTCGACGCGGTCGCAAAGGACAACGAGTGGTTCGCGCTGCGCGTGAAGGTCGAGGGCAAGCGCATCCGCACCTGGGTCAACGACCGCCTCATCACCGACTACACCGAAGAGGAGAAGCCGGTCCGGGAAGGGGCTTACGTCGGGCGATTGATCGGCTCCGGGACGATCGCGCTGCAGGGACACGACCCGGAGAGCCAGATCCATTACCGGAACATTCGCATCCGCCTGCTGCCTTGAACCAAGCCGTAGCCGTGCCGTCGAGCGGGTCGCATCGAGGCGATCGGGCGGCACCTTTCAGGGGCTCTCTCCCGTCGAAATACCCTCCGTGGATTCCTCGATCGTTCGCCTCTGAAATGCGTTCGCCCTCGTAGCTCGCCACTCCGCCTCCGGCTGCTGGGTTGCGGCTAAGCGGTCGCCGCCACCGCCGTCCGCCGGAGCCAGATCTGCCCCCCGCCGCCCTCGGCGCAGAGGGGCAGGCGCTCCTGCAGGAAGGCGTGGCGACGGTTGAAGAGCCAGCCGGTGAACAACTCGACGGCGAAGTCCCGGTTGTACATCAGGAACGCGCGGAGGAGGTACTGCTCGTTCCACGCGCGGCCCTCCTCGAGCCACTCCCGCGGGTAGTCGAAGTTGCCCGCGACATCGTGCACGTGCACCCGGACGCCGGGGGCGAGCCGGGGCAGGACGCGGAAGAAGAGATGGTTCACGTCGCTCCCGATCTTGCTGACGTGCGACGAGTCGATGAACAGCACGTCGCCGTCGACCAGCGCATCGAAGACCTCGAGCGGCACCTCCTGCACCCGCTGTTCCCGCAGGGTGACTCCACCGAGATCCTCCGGCTTGAGCAGGGGGCGGAGCCGGGCCATGTCGGGGTCGATGAACGTGAGTGCCATGCGGCGGCCGAACACGTGCTCGTTGAGGTCGAGCATGGCGGCGGAACTGAAGCCGGAGCCGACCTCGATGACGCGACGTGAGCCGAGCGTGCGCAGCATCGCCCAGAGCATGATCGCATCGAAGCAGCCGTAGGACGGATTGCGGAGATGGAAGCGCCAGCCGGCGCGCGGGTGCTCGGGGAAGGGCTGTTCGTGGTAGAACTGCGCGAAGCGATCGAGCAGCGCGTCCTGCTCGGCCTCCCGCAGGTCGACGGCGGCGAACGGCGGCTCGCCTGGGGCCTCGGCGAACGCGCGTGCGATCTCGGCCCGGGACGGAAGCGGCGAGTAGAAGTGTCCGGGCGGGAATGCGACCCCGGCCTCGGCGAGGGCGCGCTCCGCCGCCTCCGCGCGGCGCTCCAGGCGGCGCACGAAGCGAAAGCGCCGCAGGACGGCCTCAAGCACGCTCATCCCTCGAGCATGCGGACAGGGCGGTCGTCGGCGCAATCGGTTTCTCCGCGACCAAGCCCGCTGCGGGAACGAGGTTGGCGAGGGCGCCCGGATCGGCGGGAAGAGGCTCGCGCCCGGCGCGCGGGCCCGCCAACGTCGGCCTGCCCATCCGCCCATGAAGCTCAGCATCGTGATCCCCTGCTACAATGAGGTGGCCACCCTGCGCGCGGTGGTGGATCGCGTGCGGGCCGCGCCCGTGGAGCGCAAGGAGATCATCATCGTCGATGATTGCTCGACCGACGGTACCCAGGCGTTGCTGCGCGCGGAGATCGAGCCCCTGGTCGATCGCGTGATTTATCACCCGGTGAACCGCGGGAAAGGGGCGGCGTTGCGGACGGGCTTTGCGGAAGCGACCGGAGACGTGGTGATCGTGCAGGATGCCGACCTTGAGTACGACCCGGCGGAGTATCCGCGGTTGCTCAAGCCCATCGTCGAGGGGCGGGCCGACGTGGTGTTTGGCTCCCGCTTCGCCGGCGGCGAGGCGCACCGCGTCGTCTACTTCTGGCACATGGTGGGAAACAAGTTCCTCACGCTCGTCTCCAACATGGCGACGAACCTGAATCTCACCGACATGGAGACCTGCTACAAGGTCTTCCGTCGGGACATCCTGCAGCGCATTCGGTTGGAGGAGGACCGCTTCGGGTTCGAGCCGGAGATCACGGCGAAGGTGGCAAAGCTGAACTGTGCGATCTACGAAGTGGGCATCAGTTACTACGGGCGCACTTATGCGGAAGGGAAGAAGATCGGCTGGAAGGACGGCGTTCGCGCCCTTTATGCGATCCTCAAGTACAACCTCTTCCGTTGAGCGGGCGGCGTGGACCGGCGCCTGCGGCACCCTCGCCGCCAGATGCCTCCGTCACCTGCCCTGTTTTTCGTTGTGCGGGCGGGGGCGCGGTCGCTGACGTTAGCCAAAACCTCGCATGCGAACGTTCTTAATCATGGCAGCATTGTTCTCCTCGTTCTCTCGGCTCTTTGGTGGCGCGGACGCGACGCCGCGTTACAAGACCGTTCCCATCTACGACGATCTCCGTTCGCAGGCGTTATCCCTCAGCGCAGAACTCGCGGGCGCGCACAAGGAAGATGAAGTATTTGGTGTGCTCATGGAGACTGGATACCCGAAAGCGGTAGCGACGCTGGTTTCAGCCCGCGATGGTGCGGCGAGTCTGTATTTCAGCGGCGGTGGAGGCACTATTGGTGCCGGTGGACATGCGCGCCCGAATTCCGCGTCGAAGAAGGTTGTCGCGCTGGCGTCGTCGTTCGTGAGGCACGCATCGAAGACCGACAAGACACCGCTGCCGAAAGAAGGCTTCACACGCTTCTATTTCGTTACCCGTTCCGGCTTGTTCACTGTCGAAGTGAAAGAGGAGGACCTAGGTATGGGCCGCCATCCTCTGTCGCCTTTGTTTCACTCGGCACATGAGTTGATCCATGAGATTTCCACGATCGATGCCAAAGAGCCAAAAAAGGGCTAACAAGGCGCCAGAGCCAACGCCGGGACTTGTCACGCCTCGTGCGATGGAATCTGCTTTCGAAGTGAAACGACGTAATAGAAGTCGTGATGCGGCACTTCAGCGGTAGTGGGTTTTGAGTCAGTGTCAGGCAACGAAGGCGAAGGCTCGCGCAAGCGTGCGGCAGAGCGCGCGTCGCCGTTCGTAGCTCACGCTGCCGAGCCGGGAATCCACGGTGTCCTTGCGCACGGTGTAGATGTGATCGCAGTTGATGAGGGTCAGCCGTTCAAGTCCGTCAGCGCTGTTGAGTGCGACGTCCGTTGGGCTGATTTCGCCCGCCGGCCGTTTGGTCGTTCCAAAGAGCACGTTGACCGTTTGCTTGCGTGCGTCGGCGCACACCGCGGTCCGCGAGAGCACGACCGCCGGATGCAGGTCTTGATCGGTGGGCCGAATGCGCACCCGCACCACATCCCATTGCCGGAGATCGGCAATCATGCCTCGTCCGGACCGGTGTTTTCCGGTTGTACCAATCGTTCGACTTCCAACGCGACCGGGCTGAGCGGAAGGTGTTCCTCCCTTTCTGCGGGCAAGCTTGGTCGCACCGCGCGCGGTTCAAACTCGACTTCACTCGCCTCGGGCAAGTCCACATGTTCCAGCGGCTGAAACACCCCGTTGGAGTAGATGGCGTGGATCGTCCTCATGGCAGGAAGGTAGGAGAGAAAGTCGCGTTGCCAACCCCGAATCGACGGCGTTTCGGCGTGGTCCCGGATGACTTTCAAGAAACAGCCAACCCATGGAGGGCAGGAGGTCTAAAATGCAGGCTTGCGTCGTGTGGTATTGTCCGGTGTCCAAATCTAGCCCTGCGTCTTCGTTATTCCCTCACCGCGCCGTCGTTGACCCTCCGCCATGCCCCCGGCCGATCCCGCCATGACCCGTTGGTTTGCCGAGCACGTGCAACCGCACGAGGCGATGCTGCGGGCTTGGCTGCGCAACCAGTTCCCGAACGAGGACGACATCGACGACGTCATTCAGGAAACCTACCTCCGGCTCTTGCGGGCGCGCGAACAAGGCGAAGTCACTTCGCCCAAAGCCTTTCTCTTCGCCGTGGCGCGCAACCTGGCGCTCGACCGCCTGCGGCACCGCCAAGTTCTCCCGACGAAATCCTTAGTGGAGAATGAGGTCCTGTCCGTCCTAGAAGAGGGCGCCGGGATTCCGGAAGCCGTCGCCTACCATCAGGAACTCGAACTTTTGACCGAAGCCATCCAGTCGCTGCCCGATCGCTGCCGCCAGATCTTCACGCTGCGGAAGGTCTACGGCATGTCGCAGCCGGAAATTGCCCGGCAACTGGGCCTGTCGGAGAACACCGTTTCCGCCCAGGTCACCCTCGGCGTGAAGAAGTGCATGGCGTTCATGCTGCGATGCCGGCGTGAACGCGAGGGGCGTTGGCCATGAAACCGGACCCTGCCCGCCCACCGCTCGACCCCGCCGTCGAATCGGCCGCGGCCGAATGGCTCGTGCGGCACGATCGTGGCCTGACGCCGCGCCAGCAGGATGAATTCCTCCAGTGGCTCGCTGCCAGCCCGGCGCATCGCGAGTCGTTCAATCGGCACCGGCGCATGTGGGGCGATTTCAACGCGCTGGCGCAGTGGCGCCCCGAGCACAGCGCCGTGCCCAACCCGGACCTCCTCGCGCGCCCCCAGCGGGCCCGTTTGGCGCGTTGGCGGGCGCCCGTGGCGCTCGCCGCCGCGGCGGCAGTCGCGCTGGCGATTTGGTGGTCCCCGGCCGAGCGCTGGCGGTCAACCCAAACGCTGTCGCTGGCCGCCGCGAGTTATCGGCAGGAAACGCTGTCCGACGGATCGGTCCTCGATCTAAACCGCGGGGCCCATGTGGTCGTGCAGTTTTCGCCGGCAGAGCGCCGCGTCCTGCTCGCCGAGGGAGAAGCGCAGTTCACCGTGGCGAAGAATCCGACGCGTCCCTTCGTCGTGCGCGCCGGGGGCGTCGACGTCCGCGCGGTGGGCACCGCCTTCAACGTCAAGCTCGCTGGTCCCCATCTCGAAGTGCTCGTCACCGAAGGCACGATTCGGGTCTCCCAATTGGCCCCGCCCCCGAGCCCGGGCGCCAAGGCCGAGGCGCCCGCCGGCGCGCCAGCGGAGGTGCTGGCAACGGTGTCGGCCGGCGAACGCACCGTGGTTGGCTTGGCCGAAGTGATGGCGCCACCCGTGGTCGTGGCCGTTTCCAAGGAGGAAGTCGCGCAGATCCTCGACTGGCAGCCGCGGCTGCTGGATTTCAATTCTGAGCCGCTGGTTGAGGCCGTGGCGGTCTTCAACCGCCGGAACTCCGCGCGGCTCGTGATTGGCGACGAGGCGCTGCGGACGGTTCCGATCGTGGCGTCCATTCGTTCTGACAACGTCGACGGCTTTGTCCGACTCCTCGAGGCCACGATGGGCATTCGCGCCGAACGCCGACCCGACGGGGAAATCGTGTTGCGGCGCGCGCAGTGACACGGATGCGAGCGCGGGCGTCGTCAGCGCTCGTTCAGTGCGGCGAGGCTCCATCGATGGCGTATGCCCGGGCCAGATCGCATCGTCCCGCGCCACCCTGCGTCGGACGTCTTGCGCCCTGCACCCAAATACGGCTATTTGCCAGCCGCCGGCAGTTGCCACACAAAAGCTGTAACTTCTGCCGTCACCTTGGCATGAACGTCCGAGTAATCGAAGATCAGCGGCCCCAGTTTTTCCCAGCTCAGCTCGAACGAATACACGTGTCGAAACACATGGCGGAAGGCGAGGTAGTCATCCAGTTGGTCGCGTAATTCAATCGAGATAACCGCCGGTCGGGAACCTTTGGCGGTCGCCATCCGGTCGAGCAGGTCGCGATGCCAGGCTTCGCCACGCTCCGGCTCCCCGTCGCCTTCCACCATGATCCGTTTGAAGATATTCTCTACGCCGGTGTAGAACGAGTGCAGCAGCATCGCGAGAGCGGATAACTCGATCGCCGTAGGCTCCCGCTCGCGACATGTCGCAATCAACTCGCGGTGCGTGGCCAGCAATTGGCGCAGTCGTTCAAGCTCAAACTCGATCTTCTCCCGCATCTCATCCAATTCGCACTAACGACTCCTTTTCCCGCAGGAACCGGGCGAAGGGAGTGGCAGCGTCGAGGTCAACCAGGTCAACCGGGCAGTTCACGCGTCTCATCACCCGCCCCAGCGTGCGGTAAAACACTTTCGGCGGCAGACCTGCCACCGCAAGATCGAGGTCCGCGCCCTCCTCGACCGATGCGCCGCGCGCGGCCGACCCGAAGAGATAAATCTCCCGCGCGCCGGCCGAGATCAACTCGGCGACAGCAGGTTCCAGCAAGCGGCGGGTCTCCTCACGAATCATGGCGACAAGCATGGGCGTGGTCTCCGTCGACGCAACCCGGATTCTGACGTTCAAACGGCCTGCTCTTGGTGCGCATCAACTCGCCGCTGGCAACCCGGAGTCTTCTCTTTGAGTCTCCGTCTGGTCTCCTTCGGGTCGGATTGGCCTCGGACCTCCCGAGGTGAAAGGAAAACCTCAGCCCAAAAAAATCCTTAGCGTGAAAACGACCCTCATCCGTCTCCGCCTGTATCCCAGTGCTTGCTCCACTCCGATGCCCCCGCTCCCAGTCTCCGCACGACCCCGTTCGCCCCTGCGGGTCGGCCGGCTGTGGGTCGTGCTCTTGCTGTGGCTTGCAGCCTTCGCCGGGGTGGCGGGAGTCGCCGCGGACAACGGGCGTCGTCACTTCGACGTTCCGGCGGGCGCCGCGGTCACCACAATCAAGCGCGCCGCGCTGCAGGCGGGGCTCGAGATCGTTTATTCGGCCACTCTGGTCGAAGGCGTGCGGACGCCGGCGGTGGTCGGCGAGTATCGGCCGGGCGAAGGGATCGAGCGCCTGCTC
>Ga0169931_10006623_pt1 | contig 17388 bp, 18 predicted proteins | sample Kivu_15m_20L_FD_129675 | JGI IMG/M metagenome (GOLD analysis project Ga0169931, IMG submission 129675) | Freshwater microbial communities from Lake Kivu, Western Province, Rwanda to study Microbial Dark Matter (Phase II) - Kivu_15m_20L... | ecosystem: Environmental > Aquatic > Freshwater > Lake...
CTCTTCCACACAGGCGCCACATGTAGTGCAAGACCAAAGCACATCAAGGGAAATGGCATTCTCATGGGCGCTACCAACTATTTTTTCACTCGCTTTATCTGTGCCAATTTTGGCTAGCGCGTGATCGCGCATAGCCATGATTAATAGCTTTGGCGATAACGGTTTTTCAGTGTGCCAGGCTGGGCATTGAGACTGGCATCTGCCGCACTCAGTGCAGGTAGCCATATCAAGTAAGCCCTTCCAAGATATATCCGCACTCGTTCCAATACCAAAGACATCATCTTCTTTTGGATCCTCAAAATTAATCTCATGCCCATGGGAGATCATTGGCGGCAGCGCACCAAGCGCGTTTTGTTTACCTGGATATTTTTTAAAAAAAATATTAAAAAATGCTAAAAATCTATGCCAAGCAACTCCCATATTTAGATTTAAACCAACCACAATAAACCAAATCATTGAGGCAGCGATCTTGATAAAGGCAATAATTTGAATTAATTTTTCAATATCACCAATTGAATAAGTACTAAAAAATAAAACCGCTGGATATGAGATAGCAAAGTGCCAGCTCCAATTATCAACGCCAAGTAGCGCACCCTCTAACCCACGCAGAGCGATTACACAAAAAACAATTACTAATATGGTCGCCTCAACATAATAAGCCTTCCAATTACCTGAGCCATAAAATCGAGATTTACGTTCTTTTCTAAAAACTCTTATGGCCTGCCTAATTCCAATCAAGGCAACAATACCAATACCAGTTAAGGCGGCAATACTTTCGGCAAATAATTCATAACCAACAAAGTGACCAATTACTGGCAAGCTCCAAGCAGGATCAAGTAATTGACCATATGCGGTGATTAATGTGCCAAGGAGGGCAAAAAAACCAATCATCACAAACCAATGTGCAATTCCAACAACTTTAAAGTTTAGCATCTTAGAATGAAAGAGAATCTCCATAACTGAACTCTTAAAGCGTAAAAGTTTAAAGTTATACCTTGTCAGATCTTTTTGTCCCAGTTTAATTAATGAAACCATTTTTTGAAGCTGAGTAAAGAAAATAAATAATGCTAATAAGGAAATAAAAATAGATATGCTAAACAACCAGGACATAAATCTCCATAGCTAGATGGGGTGTCAATTCTTAAAAAAATCTAGGTCAAGACAGCCTTTATCATCAACATAGATATCTCCTGAAGGCTTACCGAAAAAAAGGTTATGATATTTAACTCCCCAATTATTCAATTGACTAATAGTTAAATCCCTCCATTTATTTTCCGCCAGCATTTGGTCATTACGAAACGTTCCCATGCCACGAGCCGTATAAAATAAAATAGAATTCCCGAGATCATATAGATTATTTATTTGATGTATTCTATAGTCAATAGGTTGTGCGTTATGGTAATCACCGCCAACTGACCGGCATATGGTGCCATCTATGTCAAAAACAAAAGTTTTCATAGTACTGGAGGGTTATTTAAGATCATACGTGACAGCCCGAATTAAGTCTTCTTTACTCACAAATTTTTCGTTGGCGAACCAATTTAAAGAGAGTGCCGCACCTAAATTACCTAAGTAACCGAGCACAATTAGATCTTTTGTAACTAAAGAAAAAAGACTAATGATGGTAAACAGGCTATCTCCAGCGCCAGTTCTGTCAGTAATATTTTTCAATTGTAGAGCTGGTACTCGTACAACTTTTCTACCATTAGTTATAATTAATCCATCAGCTCCATCTGTTATCGCTAATATTTTAGCTCTCATATTTTTGTGGATAATTTTTGCGGCTTCCTCTTTGTTTACTTTTTTCTGTTTCAATTCTAATTCAACCTCATCACCATTTAATACGACTACGTGAGCAGAATCATATTTACTGATTAAGCTAAATCCTTTATTACCGGCATTTTTTTGTACATTTATGGCTAAATAATTACTCTTTTGAGCAAGTATTTTGCGAATTTTTGGCGTAATTAATCCATGACCAAAGTCTAAGCTTAGAAACATATTGCTATCTTTAATATTTCTTAACACTTTTTTGGTAAGCTTATTTTCTAAACCAGGGGCAATATAATCATCATTCATCTCATATTTCTCGAAAAGAAATGTGTTTGTTTTTTGATTAATAAATCGTACTTTTCGAGTAACTTTATACTTGGAATCAATTGTCACACCAAAGGTATTTCCTCTAAAATCCTGTAAGAAACTCTTATCTCCTAGACTCACCACACTCAAATTTTTTGGTTCAATAAAACTATTGATGGTTAAAATGGAAGGCATTATTCCACCCCAAAATTTTTTACTGGATAATTCCTTTTCTGCTACAAGTGGATGTTTTCCAGATTTACCTAAACTTTCAGTAAAGATATATTCGTCTAAAATTAATTCACCAATTACAGTAATTTTCATTCTTTCCAATTTCTTAAGTATTTTTGCTAAATTTGTGTGGTTTAGCTTTTTCTTCAGATATAATTCAGTTTCTTTATCTAATTCAGATTTATTCTTTAAACTGTTTATGAGTTTAGAGGAACTTTTAACTAAAGATTTTGTAAAGTGAATTTTCCCGCCATATTTTTCTACGGCCTTTATTTCATGACTTAAATTTCCAGCAGTATCAATAGATTTATCAGTTAGAGATTTCACATAATCTTTTCCCTTAAAATAGTAATCTGGTTTCGCTATATCAATTATAGGAACGGCTGAGGCAAAATTAGATTCTATTACAAAATCTAAGTATTCTACTGCTGATAAATTTTTTAATCTGTCTTTAATACCCGTCAAAGGTCGATTTAATCCTTTGTTAACATATTCATCGGTAGTTACTGAAACTATCAATATATCAACTAATTTTGTGCATTCTTCAAAGTAATCTATATGTCCAGCATGAATAAGATCAAATACGCCATGACATAAACCAATAGTATTTTTATACCGTAAATGGGATAATTTTTTTTCTAGCTCACTTAACTTTAATATTTTTTTTGTGATATCTTTTTTCATAAATTCAAACTCTCGAGGCAAGATAGTGGCAAATTGCTAGCATACAATCTTCAGCCGGGCCATACTCTCCTAAATTAGTTGGTACATGGCATGCTGCAAAGGAAACTTTTAATAGCCGGCCACCCGTAAAGCCAACAATAGAAACAGTTTTTGTCTTAAGTTCGTTTGCGTACTTGACAGCATTAATTACATTTTCAGATTCACCAGATACTGAAAGAGCAATCACTAGGTCATTTTCTTGTAAGATTCCTTCTAACTGAAACCTAAAAACCTCAGCGTATGAAATATCATTTGCAATTGCAGTTAAAATTGAAATATTGTCGGTTAGGGCAATACTTTTTGGATATTTATGTTTTTTGCGAAGTCCTACATTCAAATCATTTGAAAAGTGGGAAGCGGTCGAAGCGCTTCCTCCATTACCAATTATATAAATGGTACCTTCAGCTGTAATGGTCTCTTGTATTAATTTTAAAATCAATTCAACCGCATTTGATTGAATTGAGGCAAGAATTTGTGATAGCCTACTTGAATAACGATTGAATTCGCTTTTATCTTGCATACCGCTATCATACCTATTGGTTCTTGGGAGTCGAATTGAAGAAATGCTTAATTATTGGTGGTGGATTCGCTGGGTGTTCAGCATCCCATCAATTTGGCTTAATGGGTAATTGGGATGTAACCCTGATTGAAAGTGCACCTTTTCTAGGAGCTGGAGTACGGACACAATGGTGGGGAGGACACCCTTATACATTTGGGCCCAGACATTTTTTAACTCAAAACGAGAGAGTATTTGAATTTATCAATAAATACTGTCCAATTAGGCTTTGTCCTGAACATGAGTTCATAACTTATATAGAGAGCGATAATGAATTTTATAGTTATCCAATAAATATGCAAGATATCCCAAAAATGCCAGATGCAGAAAAGATACGAAATGAATTATTTGAAGTTCGTGGCGTTTTGTCAGCTAATAATTTAGAAGACTATTGGATTGGAAGTGTTGGCAAAACACTTTACGAAAAATTTATTAAGACTTACTCCGAGAAAATGTGGAGAGTGAATGACAATAAATCGATCGATACATTTAAGTGGTCACCCAAAGGAGTTGCTCTCAAAGATGGCGGCAGGGCAGCGTGGGATACCGCTATCTCAGGATACCCCTTTGCACCAAATGGATATGATGATTATTTTGATATCTCAACTGAAAAAACTAAAGTATTGCTAAATACTACTATTAAAAAGTTCGACATCCCTCATAAATCAGTTTTTTTCAATAATGAATGGTATCAATTCGATGTAATTATTAATACAATCTCATTAGATACTCTTTTTGACTTTACTTTTGGGGAATTGCCGTTTATCGGTCGAGATTTTCATAAAATTGTTTTACCACAAGAGCATGTATTTCCAACTAATGTTTATTTTATATATTATGCAAATTCAGAGAATTTTACAAGACTAGTTGAATACAAGAAATTTACAAAGCATGTTTCAAAGAATTCATTAATTGGCATGGAAATTCCGTCACTCAATGGCAAGCATTATCCCTTGCCGATAAGCTCGGAGATTCAAAGAGCTGAAAAGTATCGAGATTTACTGCCAGAAGGAGTTTTTTCGATTGGAAGGGCGGGTAGCTATGACTACTCTATAGACATTGACGATTGTATTGAACAAGCATTAGCAATTGGCGATAGCATAGCATGATTTGTTACTTCTAATCAAAAGAAACGATTGAGAAAGATTTAATGGGGTACTTTTTCGTAACACATGGCGCATTCATTGGGTATATTACCATTCAAATGTTGTTGGCGAAAAGCTTGATAACTAGTGGAAGTCCAACTTTCCGAGTTATAACTTTTACCAATTTCTAATGTATCTGGGTTCGAAATCATACAGCACGGAGTAACACGCATATCTGCAGAAATCATAGTTCTTTCAAATGGCCAAGGGCACAACGTTTCGGGTTTTGATGCGGAGTATTTGGTAGAGTTTTGCCAAAATTCAACTTTAATTCCTTTAGACCTACCAATATCTATTAATTTTGCTAATCGTTCAAAAGATAATTCATCTTTTTGAACAGTCATTCCCTTATTTATACTGGTCCATTCGCTAGTGCCCCAACCATGTAAGTCAATTGAAAAACATTGACTTTTAAATCCTAAGTCTGCAGATTTTGCTACCAACAATTCAAGTTCGTTGATATTATCTTTTTGCACAACCGTCCACATTTTCGTGCAATTCCACTCAATCTCGTTTGCCTTCTTATTTAAATTTATACAATTTTCGAATACTACTTTTGATTTAGATCCTTTCCGTATAGCCTCAAATGAGGCATTACTGGCACCATCAATTGAGATTTGTATTTCACATATTCCTGAATCTAAAATTTTATCAATATAGTTGTTTTTGTGAAGCAAAGAGGCATTAGTTGTAGTGCGAACCCAGATGTGCTGATCGCGAGCAAACTTTATCATCTTAAAAAGATCGTCACCCATCATTAATGGCTCGCCCAAGCCTTGCAATTTTATCTCGATAACTTGAGGCTCATTTTCTAAAATTTGTATAAAGTGTTCGAAAGCCAAGTCATTTGATCGTTTACCCTTATCCCATGTGCTGACCACGCACATTTGGCAAGCAAAATTACACCGGCTAACTGGCTCAATATCAATCTTGAATGGCCTGTATTTAGGTACTATTTCTTTTTTGGGCGACTTTTCAAAGAGCTTATAATTACTAAAAGCAGCTTGAGAGAAACTTATTCGATCTTGAAAATTTTTTTGGTAAAAATTAATTCCTAATGCTGGAGAAGGTTTCGGTAAAGTCGCTAATGTACTCATAAAACCAACAGTATCACAAATATTCCTTCGCTTTTAACAATAACAAGTCCCTCATATTTTCCCAGATTTGATTTTGGTTACTCTCGCCGGCCCAAAGGTATTCTCTATCACTTTCGCGCGAAAATGGACCCAAGGTAGTTTCTAAATGGATTGCGGTATTGGTAATGGAGAAGTCACAGTGGTAAAGGCCAGCGGGAATTCTTATACAGAAATGATCTAAACTAGATCCCAGAATCCAGTAATCTAAGATTTCTCCAAATTCACTGAAGGTTGCCACCAATAATTCCCCACGTAAAACTAAAAAAGTTTTATCTCTATCCCAATGCTTTTTTGGAGGGTGCGCCATGTCAGCCCTCTGACAAATCAACATTTCATGCAAGGTGGATGTACTTTTTTTGTGAAGGCAAACTCTACTGTTAACTCCAAATTCACTAGACTTTGATTCTAATTCATTTAAAAGATTATTTGATACAACCACTGGCTGACTTGTTGAGTACCATGACAAGGTTTTTGCTTCAACGTCTTGAAACCAACTTGAAGAGGATAAATCTCGGTACAACATAAAATACAGCCTATCAAATATTTCTACTTAACCAGATGTTTATCCCATCCATAGGCGATAGGAAATTATAATTCGAAGCACTTACAAGTTTTTTGTTATTCAAGGTTAAATTCTTTGGCCTAGGTTCCAAAAAATCCAGATCACTTAGGCTACACTCGCGGGCTCGTAAAGTTCCTCCTATTTTATTTGCGAATAATTTGAAAAATTCCCAGCGACTAATGTTCGCACCGGAGCTAACATGAAAAAGCCCAGACAAGTCAGAATTTAGGGCAAATTTAATGATATTTTCAAAGTCGTTTTGTGCTGTCGGCGAGAAAAGTTGATCAGAAGCGTAGTGAGTAATTGTGTTGTTTTTGATGTTATTGTAAAACTGGTTTAGAATTGAACTATCCCCAATAGTAGTTGAATAAATTTTAGCTAATCTGAAAATTAAATATTTATCAAAATTTGTCTTTATATATTTCTCAACACTGAGTTTCTGCTTACCATATAGCAATATTGGATTTGGTGTCTCACTTTCTGAATAGTTTCCCTTTAGGCCATCAAATACCATCTCAGAAGACAGAAAAATCGGTGTAATTCTCAATCTTTTCAATTTATTTAATAAATAAATTACTCCCTCTACATTAATTTTTTGACTCAATTCAGGATTTTGAAAACATTGGTCGGGGTCTGATATAGCCGCAACAAAAATAGCATGAGAAGTGTTGGGCTTAAATTCTAAATTATCTATCGAATAGAAGTCAGTTAAATCTAAATATAATTTTCCTTTTTTTTGGTTATTTCTAGTTGTTCCGTACGCAATTTTACCTAAACTTCTAAGCAGTTTTGCGCCAAGCTTTCCATCTGAGCCAAGTACCGCAGCTAATGGACCGAGTTTCGTATTAATCTACACACCCCACTTCAAGTAAATTCTAACTACTTTCACTTGTGAGTACATTCTAATTAAACTTAATTATTGGTCTGTAAGGCATGCCTTCTCTTAGGTCGTTTATTGCTGCGTTTATGTTTGAAAAATCATAGGACATTGTTGCAAAATCATTGTAACTAATTTTTTTGGCTTTAAGTAAGGCCAAAATCTTTTGGATGTCCCTGTCTGGTTCAGTCGAACCTCCTTGGGTTCCAGTCAAAATCTTGCCAAAGTGTAATGGTAATGTATAAATTGAAACCTTCTCGCCAATTTTTGGTACCCCAAGTAAAATAATTTTTGCAATCTCTGAGGAAATTTCATAACAAATTTCAATAGCTGAGGTATTTCCCGTTGTATCAATACAGATATTTGGATTTCCATTTTCGCTAAATACAGATGATAATGCATTCAAGGTTTTGGCTTTACTAGTAAAGGGGATAAAGTAGTCCGCACCAGCCTTTAATGCGAGTTCTTTTTTTCCATCATGTAAATCTACAACAGTAATATGTTTAACTCCATTTATTTTTGCAAACTTTAATATTGCAACACCTACGCCCCCAAAACCAAACAACAATAGACTATCTTTGAAATTTAGATTAGATTCGTAATTTACAACACCATATGCCGTAGTAAGGGAACATCCAAGCAATGGGATAAAGTCAGGGTCTAGACCAGATATAATTTTTGTAATTCTATTTTCAGAAACTACGGCATGTCTATTAAATGTGGTAACCCACCCTGCATTTACGATTTTTCCGTTCCAAACATATTTAGGTGGCATAGATTGCTTTCCAATACTTGGGCGCCAATGCAACACCACCTCATCACCTTTTTTTACTTTAGTAACTTTTGGGCCAACTTGAACAACCACGGCATAACCTTCGTGGCCTAATAAGTGAGGCAAAAATTTGTCAACACCTTTTCTTGCGTCTATCTCATTTATTTGAGCTCCACAAATTCCAGATGAGATTAATTCCACCAAAATCTGAGAATCTAATAATTTATCTGGAAGTTTGATTTTAGCTATCTTTAATGGGGCATATGATTCACATAGTATTGCGGCTTCAGATTCCTTAATTTTTAACTTAGAAGTATATGAATTCATAATCTCCTAAATATCCCATTTGACGAAATAACCATTTCCATGATTCAGTATCAATTAATGTTTCTGCAGTTAAGGCCCAGCATTGTAAGTTAAATTGTTCAGCCTCATTTCTGAAGCTTTCAATCATTAAATATTTCTCTTTCGCAATTCTATTTATCTCAGGCAATGCCACCGATAAACTAGGTAGATTTAAATTATGAAATGTACCAAGAGAAAAAGCTAAGTCGAAATAATTGTCCTCCCAGGGCAAAACTCTGTCACACCTAAGATTATAAAGTTTAGCCTTTAAGTTATTGGGAGTGGAATTTAAACCATACTCAGAAATATCAATACCAAAAAGTTCAATGCCAGGCTCAATAAGTTGAATTTCGTACAACAAAAATCCTTTTCCGCATCCGATATCTAAAATTTTTTGACCTGGCTTAATGTTGTACATATCAATAAAGGCCTTGGCTACGCTAGACCAACGCCCGGGGATATAGCGATACCCTCCATAACCGTACCTTCGTTCTCCATCCCAATAGTCAAACCCATATTCTTTAGCTTTTACCATCGCTTCAACTTTATTGTCATTCATCCTGGCTAGGCAGTCTCGCTTGGTTGAAGTATGAAGTGGTGTGACTATGTTTAATTCACGCACCATACTAGCTCTTCCACCACTCATTAATTCGTGCAACAGATAACCCCCAATGCTCGAGGTGTTCTTTTTGAGAACCGTAATTATGAATAAATTTAAACGGAAGCGATAAGCTTGAGATATTGTCTATCCGGAGTTTCCTTGAATGTGCAAAATGTAAAAACTGAGTGAGTAGACCTCCAAATGTTTGGTGTTCCTCAATTATAAGTATTTTTTTCTTGTTTGACATCAGACTAACTAACTCTACGAACTCGCTTATATTAAGGTTTGTTAAGTGAACAAGCAAAGGTTTATGTTGCGTTGATATTTTATTTACAAATTCTAAAGCTACATGTGTGGTTATACCTGTCGTCACAATCATACACTCCGAATCAATATCTCCTAAGGTTTTAATTGAGAATTTGTCGTAGACTGAGAAATTAACTGAGATTATTTTTTCATCACCTTTTCCAAATCTGACATACGCAGGCCCTTTTTTACCTGACTCGAATAATATTATTTCAGTCATTTCTTTGGAATCACATGGCGCGTAAACTCGCAAGTTTGGGACAGTCAACAAATGCGCGAGGTCATCTGTTGCTGTGTGGGTAGGGCCCAGAGGCGCATAGACCATTCCCCCTCCACTTGCTAAAAACTTAACAGGCAGGTTATGTAAGGCCACATCTAAAATAATTTGCTCAAGTGCTCTTCTCGAAAAAAAATTTGCTATTGTATTAATAAATGGTACGTACCCCTCCATGGCTAATCCAGCAGCAAAACCAACAATATGCTGCTCAGAGATTCCTTCCATAAAAAACTGTTCTGGAAGAGATTCCTTCATGTCTTTTAGTGTCTCATGACCTAAATCTGATCCAATAAAAATAATATTTTTATCAATTTTTGCTAATTCATAAACAGTATCTAGCGCTTCCTTTCTCATTTGATACTTTCCAGTAATTCCAGTATTTCTAGAGCTTGGATTTTCGCTTTATGGTGCCATTCTTTTGAATTTTCTAATTTATTAATTCCCTTACCTTTTACCGTATGGGCAATTACTGCTCTAGGCTTATCACCCAGAACGGGAAAATCAAGAATATTCGTCAAATCTTTTATTGAGTGTCCGCTAACCTCCTCAACAGTGAATCCAAAGGCCGATAATTTCATACCCAATTCGAACATAGGTAGGACATCACTTGAATGTCCGAATGCTTGCATTTTATTGTAATCAACTATTAGACAAAGATTATTTAATTTATGTTTTGTTGCATGGAGCATACTTTCCCAGTTAGAGCCTTCGTTTAATTCGCCATCGCCAACCAGAATATAAATCCTCTTCTGATCAAGAGAGGATAATTTTGCTGCTAGCGCAATCCCAACACCGACTGGCAAACCGTGTCCTAATGATCCTGTCGAGAACTCAATTCCCGGCAAACTTCCTGATTCAGGGTGCCCTCCCAGTCTAGATTCAAATTTACAAAACTCCTTCAATTCCTTTTTATCAAAGTAACCTTGCTCTGCCAGGACAACATACAACGCTAAAACACCATGCCCTTTACTCAAAATAAAAACATCTCTTTCGAGATTTTTAGGCTGTAAGGGGGCTTTTATTAAAACATGTCCGTACAATGCCCTCAAAATTTCTAGGATTGAAAATGCCGGGCCAATGTGACCTCGCCCTGCAGATTGAACCGTTGTAAGAATTAACTGCCTTAATTTTTTTCCGTCAGAATCCAGCGAATCATCCATGGCATGAGTTTACCTGATTTTACGTCGAATACTTAAATTCATTGAAAGTCAAAATCTTTTCAAATTCATTAATTTCCAAAAGAAACAACGAATATGAGCAATAATTCAATACTTGGGCAAGCACGCTTGAGTTCACATCAAAATTATCATCAGACTCTCTTTGTAGGCGCTTAGCACTTATGTAAGCCCATTTAAGCGCAATGCCTGGCATAATTTCTATAATTTGCTGTGTCTCATCATCGGTAAGGCATAACTTGTGTCTAATACTATGCAATTCTAAACTAGAAAAAGAGTTTAATGGGTGAGAAAAAAGGTCAGCTATAAGTTTTACTTTGCTATCTTTTCCAAAGAATTCAAGATCTATAAAATACGGGCTCATATTATTGTCAATGAGTAAATTGTGAAGTCCAATATCAGAGAAAGAGTAGGTATTTATCTTCAATTTTTCATGGGTGAATTTAGTATTAGATATGACAATAGTGGTATCCAATAATTTTTGTTTAGTTTTTTGATCAATATATTTATTTGCAAAGATAATTTCAGATCGTGTGAGAATTTGTTTTTTTAAATCTTTTAAAAATATTATAGAGTCTATAGCATAAGAAAAGTTTGGATTTTTCTGGTATAAATTATGTAAATCTACCAATGAATTCACTATACATTTCTTCCCATAACTTGAAAGAAATTTGCTATTACTCTGCACCCATTTGTATAAAATGGAGTAAGTTGGCTTATCATAATCAATCAGTGAGACAGTTTTGTTGAAATTATTTTTGTTCAGAAACTTTAGAGATTTTATTTCTCGCCTCCAACTTCTTGCACAACGCGTAATTTCTCCCTTATAAATCTTGATACCAAGCTCTTCACCATTGGAATTGTCGCAATGTATAACTGTGCTATTGGCTCCTTCTATTTTTTGAATAATATTACCTGTATTTATTGAATAGGTATTTAGATAATTTAAGTAATTTAAATTCATTTAATATATTTTTCAATCTCTTTAAAATGATCTATTTTATTAAGCCATTTTGGTAAAGTCTCTTGCGACTGATATATAAAAGACTTCACTGTATTCTTAGGGTATTCAGGGCTATTAAATATTTTCAACAGATCGTCAACATAGAAGAGAATCTTGAGCGATTTTATCAAACTGACCTTTTTTGGTAAGGAATCAACAAAATGAATGTTATTCATTCCCGGGAAAAAGTTTATAAGAGGACTAGAGTTGAGCCAATTTTTGGCGAATTCTCTTAGAGGCGACCTTCCATACCTCTTTGGCGTAAATCTAGTTTTATGACTTAAAATGACTAACTCATAATCTCTTTTAAGCAAATATTCAAATATATCTAATACCCCAGGCGATAGCACGGCATATTTAAGACCTTCGGTGTATAGCCATGACTGAGCTGTGGTCCAGGAATCTTTGTTACCTGAATTAGTTAGGTAATTTCGCAATTCAAAAATTGAATAAGCTTTATCAGGTAAGTTATCTCTGGAATAAATATATGCAGCTTTATTGTAGTCAATTATTGTGTTATCCAGGTCAAATCCAAAACGTAATTTATTCAAGTAACACGTAATTCCTTCATTCGTGAAATATTAATATACTTTGAGCACCTGAGATCTTTTTCGAATTTACCTTGTTGGTGTGCGTGAACAATATCTTTGACAGCTTCTTTGATGGATTTTCTTGGAATAAAACCCAGTTCATTTCTTATTTTGGTTGAGTCAATTCTGTAGGATCTTAGATCATTAGTTTCAGTAAAGTTAATTTCACAATCTAATAATGAATTTTCTTTGACTACATTCGCTATTTGAATTAAATTCAAATTTTCTCCACCGATATTATAAATCTTTCTATTTATCAATAGTGATTTTACATTTAAGAGCAATAAATACGCGTCCACCATATCTCTTATGTGCAAATTAGGGCGGAACTGAGGTCCACCAGTCACCGTTATTTTCTTATCAAGTATAGCGCTGGCAGTTAATATGTTGACAACTAAATCAAATCTTTGTCTTGGGCTGTAACCACAAATAGTTGCAGGTCTAACGATGCAAAACGCAAATTCATTGTTAACCTCAGAAAGGAGTATCTGCTCGCATTCATATTTATATTTTGAATAATCCGTTAATGGCTCTGCAGTTAGATCTTCGGTAACTCTAGTTTCACTTTTAAGTCCATAAACGGAGGAAGATGAGGCATAAATAAATCTTTTGATTCTTGATTTTTTGGCAACCTTAATCAAGGGAGCGAAACTATCTAAGTTAATTGCTTTCCCTAATTTTGGGTCTAAGTCAAAAGAAGGGTCATTTGAAATACAAGCTAGATGAATTATGGCATCTTGCCCATCCATCGCAATTGTTAAATCATTAGTATTTCGTATATCACCTTCGATTAAGGTTAAATTGTTTAGATTTTTAAACTGTGATTTACCAAACCAGAAAGTATCAAAAACTGTAACGATAAAGCCATTTAAGATTAATTCTGGCACCAAGGCGGAACCCACATACCCCGCACCTCCAATTACCAGGATTTTTTTATTGTTGTTTTCGTTTGTTAAAGTAAGTATAAAACCACCTCAATATTTTTATTAGTGCGTCGAATAGAGCGTATACTACGCTCAATTTAAGAATTCAAACCATTTTTTCGTTGCAATTTCAATACTTTTCTCGTCCCAAATCGGAGCATTTGCCCAATCATTCAAATTATTTTTTAATTCTAAGATGCCTTGCTCAATGCTTACTTTAGGGGCCCAACTAAATTCATCTTTAATTTTTTTTATATCTGCACAGGTAATATCAGGCTCACCTGGTCTTTTTGGTATATTTACTGTGGGTCCTCCAATTAACGAGGCTACATGGTTAATTGAATAAGGGGTTCCTGTCCCAACATTGTAAATGCCTTTAAGATCCGAATCTATCAAAGCTAAGGATATTGCATCCACAACATCACTAACATGTACAAAATCTCTTTGTTGTTTTCCATCGCCCACGATAGTTAATGGTTTACCAGCTCTTTTTTGGGCCATAAATACGCCAAATACCGCACCGTAAGTTCCAGAAGTTCGTGCGCGCAATCCGTATACATTAAAGAGTCTTAAGCTAACTCCAGATAATTTATATACTTGGCACCAGTGAAGCAATAGTTGTTCGCCCATATATTTAGTCAAAGCGTAAGGGTAAACAGTATCGATATTTGCTTGTTCGCCAGTAGGGACCACTGGACTAGCACCGTAGCATGAAGATGAAGCGCTATAAATTATTCTGTTAACTTTATTGATTCTAGCTGATTCAACAATATTAAAAGTTCCCAATACATTTGTAGAAAAATAATCGTCTGGAGTTTCTATTGAAGGCACAATATCAGCTAACGCTGCGAGATGAATGACAACATCAATTGATTTGCATACTTTATCAGTGAATTTTCTTTCCCTTATGTCTCCTTCAGTAAAATAAAAATTATTATTTGAGAAGAATTCTTTGATATTACTTTCTTTTCCACTAGAAAAATTATCTACTCCATAAACTTCAAAATTCAATTCCAACATTTTTGAAAGTAAGTGGCTTCCGATAAAACCCGCTACTCCCGTAATTAAAATCCTCACAAAATGATTCTACACCATAAAAGTCAGTTAGAAATTTGATATAGCTCCTGTACGTATACTAGAAACGCCAAACCATTTACCAGATTTTTTGCTTTTTTGATAGTATGTACAATGTGAAAATTATTTTATTGCTAATACGAGATTATATTAAGCGACAAGTTCAGATATTTAAAGCTCTAATTGTGAATGTAGTTTTTTTTAAATCAGCTAGATACCCAACTCACATACAAACAAGAGAATTTTTAACGAATGGTTTTTTTGGCAAAAATAGTCATTTTGATATCACGCAGATATATCAGCAATTAGAGTTAGCGTATAAAAAGCTAAGAAAAGGGGATTATTTCGTCGGGGTAGATATAATGAGGACCTGCTTACAAAGTGTGTATGAGTTCTATAGTATTGATTTGTTAACTTGGACTCCTCCATTTGTTTCACAAAATTTTACAAAACGAATAGGGCATCGCGGTCATCTAGGGGCTTTACTTGTTGCGCAAAGACTAGGGTTAATAAGCGCCCAAAAAAGGTTAGCCACCGTTTCTCCTAATGATATAGCACAGACAAAAATACTTTTTAATAATTGTTCAAAAGAGTTAGAATTAATAGATATCAGAAAAAAAAGTTCTATTTTAGAATCACCTTTAGACTGGCATCTTTCTGAACGGCTATGGTTGATCAAGTATAATTCAGATTTCATCCCAGGGTTAGAATTCACTGATAGAGTTTTTGCAGAGTGGAATGCGAGTACAAACCCAAATTATTTTAGTTTAGATAGCCAATATCAAACCGAAGCTAGTGATTTGCTCGAATCTCTGGGACTCCCCAAAGACCAGCCCTTCATCAGTCTGCATGTGAGAAATGCGTCTTGGTTAAATGATGTTAGAAGTGCGTCTATTGAGAATTATAAGATGGCATGTGACGGTCTTATTAAATTAGGCTATTTCATTGTACAATTTGGAACCGATGAACAAAAACCTGTCCTTAATAGTAAAAAATTAATTTTTGTCCATGGTAGGAACTCGTTTGCAGAGTTTTTAACTCCTTACATTTTGGCGAACTCTAAATTTTTTATCAATACTTGCTCGGGGCCGACATATATTGCTCCTTTATACGGTACACCAGTACTCCAAACAAATTCAGTAGCTATCGGAATCACCACTCCAACATTGAGCAAGGGATCTATACACTTGCCCAAAACTTGGGAATATAAGAAACATAAATTGTCATTCTCTGAGATTTTAAATTCACGATTTGGCTACTACGAAGGCTCAGCTCATGATTTTTATAGAAATGGGTATATAGAACTAGAAAACTCTCAAGAGGAAATCTATAATGCGGCCATCGAGATACATACCAATGTAACTAGTGGCGCTGCAAATAACATATTTATAAATCAAATCAATGAAATACGAGAAACTCTTAAATCCCCTGCCAGAGGTGAGATTAGTAATTCTTTTATAGAATTAAATAAGAATTGGTTTCTAAGCTAATGCATAATACTTTTCGAATTAAATCTAAGAATTATTCTCAATGAAGAATAAAAATTCAGTGTCAAGTGACTCAACCTTGCCGTATTTACTATTTAAAAATTTAAGTATTTGATATTTTGTTATCCTTAAGTCTAAAAATAAAAAATTTTTATTCAGTAAATTCTTGTCTATATTTTTTGTATATTGTGGTTCTTAATCCTTATAAAAACTCTCGCAATTTTAACTGTAATTTTTGGAAGTTTACGGTAGAAATACTTTAGCCTACATTGCTTGTTTACCTTTGAGTTTTTTTGAGAAATTATTAGGCACGAATTTGTATATACGCACTGTGGTGTAGTCAATATTGGGCTTTTAGTTAACATGAATTCTTCTTACTCTCTGACTTAGAATTTGAAAGTTTTGTTTAAAACGAGGGAAGCCAAAAGTCTCCACCAAAATAGTACTAACACCTAAGGCATTAAATCGTGCTAAACCAAATTCTAAAGACAAAGGACTCATTTCTTGTATAACATGATTCAGTAATACAATTTCACTTTTTTGTATCTCTATGTTGGGGTTTGCCCATTTCCACCATGGAATTTACTGGATTAGCCTCTGAGATTTTGTAGATGGATCAAACTCATAATCAAGATTTGCAAAATTCCAGAGCACATTTTGATAGCAGGCAAATCCTTGTGAAATACCCATGGAAGAATAACAGTAGCCCTTAATTCCAAGCATCAGTCCTAGATATCCGCTTTCAGCACCAATCTCTAAAAAGTTTGGCGAAGTAATCTTATATTTATTGGTATAACTTTGTATCGCACGGTAACTGATTAACGCTCCTGATGTGGAGCTTATCGGTAATACATAAACCCAATACACCTAAAAAATTGATGGACGATTTCTAGGACATTATTAAATAATGAAAACCCTTCGTTAGTAAATTTATTTCCTAACAGGTGTAAATTCTTATCAAACCTATTCAAATGCATTGAGTCAGCGAGGTAAACGAGTTCTTCCTTGTTCTCAACCCTATGAAATATTCCTAACTCTTGGAATAGCTTTGGAACAAATGCATCAATTGTTGCCGGCCCTAAGTGCAGCAGATTTTGATATTCCAGCTTGTTATATTGTTTTACAAATGAATCAAAGTCTAAGTTAGTGTTAATTAGTGCCAGCGGGTGGCTAGTGAAAAGCCAACGCCGACAAAGCCAAAACCAACCACCATATTCCAAGCTCCAATACCTGGGATTGGGTAGGCAGTTGAGCTGATGTAGAAAATCACGATCCAAATCAGGCCTATTAGAAAGTTCGCCAGCATTACTGGGACCAGCCACTTTGGGCTTTCAATCTTAGCTGGTTCCAGTAGTGGTGCCTGCTCAGCAGCCACCTTCCGCTTTCCCATTACTTTATAGCGCATTTTTGACTTCGGCATGGTGGCAGATTACTACACAATTGGCTCATGGGCACCCACCAGCGAAAGATCCTAGTTTTAGATAATTACGACTCCTTTGTCTTTAACTTAGTTCAATACCTGCAGC
>Ga0169931_10006624_pt1 | contig 17385 bp, 14 predicted proteins | sample Kivu_15m_20L_FD_129675 | JGI IMG/M metagenome (GOLD analysis project Ga0169931, IMG submission 129675) | Freshwater microbial communities from Lake Kivu, Western Province, Rwanda to study Microbial Dark Matter (Phase II) - Kivu_15m_20L... | ecosystem: Environmental > Aquatic > Freshwater > Lake...
GGTGTATAAATTGAACCGTTTATCGAACCCCGTAGACCAAATGTGTGAGCCATCTAATTTGAGCGAGGTGGCTTGATAATAGCCGTTGGAAAAAGATCTTTCCGTAGAGTCGATGAATCCATAAATGGAGCCGCCCGATCCTTGATACAAAGTATCTACGCGATAAGAGGTTTCTACAATACTGGAGTAAAGACTACTTTGGAAACTTTGTCCCATCAATCCAATACGCCATGCTCTATGGGTACTTCTTTCTCCTGATTCTTTTAAAGTGGGAGACCCACCCAATTGAATATTAAAAAGCGAGGCGTTCCATGAAGTCATGATGCCCATTCGAATATCATCCACGGGTCCAGATGGATACAATTGAGCAGTGGGGGCCAGTTTCATGAAATCTGCTTGAGACATGAGCAGTGGCGCGGTGCTTAATTCACCTCCCAAAGAGATTTGTACGTGATCTATTTTGGTCTTTTTTTTTGCCGGTTCTTGTTGGGTTTCTTGGCCTTGTATCCAACCATGGAGGCAGATGAAAAACAATAGCGGAAAGGATGATTTCATTTTTAAAAATTTAAACGCATTAACGATAAAAGGATTTCAATATTGTCTTTTTATACAACCTTATTTTCATCTAAGATGAGGGCATATAGATAATCCCAATCCACCTCATCTACAAATTGATAGCGGTGTTGGATTTCTGCTTCTTTTTTGAATTGAAATTTTTCAAGCAAACGATAGGAGGCGGGATTATTGATGGCCACAAAAGCTTCCATACGACGAAGGTTCATTTCGGTTTTTCCAAATTTCAACACTTCTTTCAGCGCTTCAGTCATGAAGCCTTTCCGTTTATCCATTTCATTTTTCAATAAGTAAAACACCTCTGCTCTCCGGTGTTGTTGCGCCCAAGAGTGATATCCACACCAACCCAAGATGCGTTGATCTTCTTTGGAGACCAGTTGAAAAAACTGGATGGTAAGATTGTAAGTGCTATATCCACCCCGGTATCTATTCAGCTCCAAATCGTATTCTTCTTGAGTGGAAATACCGAGGAGGTCCATGATTTGCTCCGGTGTGTGTTGAGCGAATAAGTCGTGATACGACTGTTGATTGAAGCCACGCAGCAGGAGACGTGAGGTTTCTAATTGAGTGTTGAAGATCATGTGGGCTGTGTGACCTTAGAAAAAACCGATAAATTTAAAACCCAAAACAACAAAATCAACTCCTGTTTCATCTAACAAAGATAGCTGGTTTGATCCCTTATCTCTGTATTACACTCAACCTTCATTTCCTATTATCTTCGAGCCATGATTCATTGGAACACTTCTGAACCGCCTACAGCGCCTTTCATCGCCTCCATTTTCAATTACTACCTCTCAGAACATTTGGAAGGCTATGCAGAATATGATGAAAAAACCTTGGACTTGGTAAAAACCATTCCAGGTTATTTGGGTTATGAAAGCATGAAGCATGAAGGTGGGGGTAATTTTATCAGTTACTGGAAAGACATGGAATCTGTAAATGCATGGGCCTCACACCCCTTGCACATTGAAGCCAAAAAGCGGGGCATGACTTGGTACCGATATTATCACAGCATGATTGCGGAGGTGGGGAGGTTTCATTCGCACAGTATGCATTCTTAATCTAGTAAAATGGCAGAAAAGTCAGTGCAGATATACGTCTCCATCACCGGCCTAAAACCCAAAAGTTTCTGGGCAACGATTCGTTTCTGGATGTTGGCCATTCCTTCTTTCAATCAAGCTAAAAAAGTGAAGGGAAATTTGTTTTGTGAAGTAAAACAGATACAAGGTTATCAATGCACCCTAACCGCCTGGGAGAGTAGAGATTTGATGCTTGAGTTTCTAAGATCAGGGGCTCATCTAAAAGCCATGAAATCCTTTCACAAAATCGCCATAGGAAAAACTTATGGTTATGTAGGAGAGCGCATTCCCACATGGGAGGAGGCGTTTGCGCTGCTACAAGCGGAAGGGAAGCGTTATGAATAAAACGCGAAAGGATTTGTTTATTCCTCATTGTAGATGAGATAAAATCCAGCCCATATTTTTCATATAATTTATAGGAATTATCGCATAAGGTTTTTGTGAGGGAGGCCTAAAAATTTGCAGCATAAACTTAAAATTATGAATGCAAAAATTTTCTTTTTCTCTCTCCTCATTGCAGGGTGCACTCCGGGCGATCTTGTCATCGCAGATTACCGAGGCCAAGTATTGGAGTATGGCACAGATGATGCCATCGAAGGCGCTCAGGTCAAATTATTGAACCCTGTTTTTTCAGGACCTACGGGTGCGGGATCTTACCAAGCCGTGTGGCAAGGCGCTACCGATCACCAAGGTGTGTTTTCTGCTCCTTGGAAGGAAGATATGCAGCTCGCTTATTGTGTGGGAGACTCTACTTTTTTTGATCTCGGCCAGCAGCAAGCCGCTTGGATTGAAAGGGAAGAACCCCTCCAAAAATTTTATCTAATGGGCAAAAGTCCTTTGGTGTTGAATCTTCAAGACACGGGGCAAACGCAAAGCATTTCTCATGTGGAGCTTTTCCCGTTCAGCCCATCAACCGCCGAGGTGGTCAATGTCCCGTATTATTCTTTTCCTTTTCACACAGAGGTGTTTGCCAATTATCCTTTGTCTATCTCTTATCGTATTCATTTCCAAAATGGACAAACCAGCGAATTTCTGACGCATTCTTTTCTCACGGCCGCTCGCAGCGACACCTCACGCGCGGTATTGCTTTTTTAAAATTCTAACCTCTAACATTTTTATCATGAAAACTCAATTTTTGAGCAGCTTGTGCTGTTTATTATTCTCGTTTATTTTTATTCCTTCTTGGGCTCAAAATAATTCTTCGAATGCCCCATCTCCCATTGTTTTGAAAACATCGCCCGAGTGGTTTGTTCCAAAAGAAGAGCCCATCCACTCAGAAGCCGCATGGCAGTGGAGGAAATGTCTCATGCTTGGGCAAAGAGACTCATTGGCAAACACTTCTGTTGTCCAATTCAAATCCGATTTTGATCCTTCATCGCCGTCCACCATTGACGTTTATCCAGTAGGCCAAGTATTTGACCATGTTGTATTCAATAACAACGAACCGCAAATTCAAACCGACACGACTTTTTTTTGTAATTTGAGTCAATCAAGATTAGTAGACCACCATGTTCGATTTCACTTCCCCTCCGAAGGCGCTTGGTGGCAGGGAAACTGGTCTTTACAGGAGGTTGATTTTGATGATGGACTGGGTTGGAGAGACGTTAATGTAAATCTCATAGAGGTTGATTATTTAGATATTTATGCGGACAAGCAAATTGTATTCAAAGCCACTTTTGAGGGGGTCATTTTTTATCGTACGATGGTGCTCAAGGGGGCCAATTGCCACAGTATCTTTCCTGCTCCTCATTTACCTTTATGGAACCAAAACAATTCGGAGAACCCTTGGGAATTATCTGTGAATACAGCTTGGGGGGAGTTCAGCGCAAATGCTTATACTTTGCACAGCGAGGATGGTGTTTTTGATCAACCCTTCATTTTTGTAGAGGGCATTGACTTTGGTTTTGAGCAGTATCCTACCCAAAATGGGACTTTTGGTTGGTGTCAATTTACAGGAGGAGATTACTCTGGAGATTATTCCATGATGAGTGAGTCTCCTGTTTTTTTGAATGAATTGAGAGAAAGGGGCTATGATCTGATACTGTTGGACTTTGCAGATGGAGCTGCAGATATTCGTGGGAATGCAGATATTCTGATAAAGTTGATACAGTTGTGCAATAACTTCAAGGTGGGCAATGATCATTTAGTAGTGGCGGGAGCCAGCATGGGTGGCCAAGTAGCACGATGTGCTTTGGGTAAAATGGAACAAAGCGGGGAGTCGCATTGTGTGGGAGCCTATATTTCATTGGATAGTCCTCATGAAGGGGCCAACATTCCTTTGGGGCTACAAGCGTTGTTGTCTTTTATGTCAACTTATAACGCCAATGCGGAGTCTTTTGTGCAGGATGCTCTAACCCGGCCTGCTGCTCAACAGCTGCTGATTTATCAATGGTTGGATGCTGAGGGCGCTATCAGCACACCATGGAAAAGAATGGAGTATCAAAACTATTTGCAGAGCCTTCCTTTTCCCTCACAGTGCTTTTCGATGGCAATAGCCAATGGAAATTTTCAGCAACAAGGGTTGGCTTGTAGTCCTTTTTTAATAGAAGAAAATTGCGATGCCAGTGTCCTCATTCCTGGCAATGAATTGGAGTTGAGGGCCTTTACCCTTCCCGGAGATTTAACGAATGTCAATAATACCGGCAGCGCCAATGTCATTGCAGATTTAACCTTTACCCAGATCGATTGGAACGGAATCATTCCTGACGTAACACAAGACCATCAATTGCTCTATGTCCCCAATGATCTTATGGCCTTGGATTGTATGGCGGGTGGTTATCGCGCATCAATGGTGCAGTTGGTGAATGCGCTCAATGAAAGCGCGGAGTTTAGCAATCAATGTGGCAACATTTCGTCCAGTCAATATCTGGCACAGCACTGTTTTGTTCCCAGCCCTTCTGCATGGGCGGTTCCATTATCCGTGGGTAATGTCGGTGAGGCCATGGAGCTAAGTCCATTTGACTTTGTATATGCACCGTTCGCGGCCAATGAATCACATAGCGCATTAACATCATCTAATGCTGGATGGCTTTTGTTTCATTTAGATGCCATCATGAATAGCCCCCTGCAGTTGAATGATAATATAACGGATATGTATAATTTCGGAACGAATGAGGATTGGCTATTTCCTCATTTAGACATTCAAGACAATGATGTCATCAGTATTCAAAAGCAACAGGGTTTGCATGATGGTACTTTGCCGTTCCCTGTAATAGGTTCACACCATATCATGAAGACACAAGTGGGCTGTAATGGTGATGAGATTTACCTGCACGGAAAAGCACGATTGGAAATAGGTGACGCTCAAGGGTATTCCACGGCCACTTTGATCGTTCGCAGTGGCACCACTTTGCGCATTGAGGAAAAAGGGACTTGTTGGATTTATCCTGGAAGTCAATTGATCATAGAAAATGGGGGCAGAGTGATCATTGACGGAGATGGAGGGTTGAGAAATCGGGGAGGTGAAATTATTTTAAAGGAGGGGGGAGCATTGCTCTATCAAAAGGGATATTGTTCCTTAGAAGCAGAAAGTTCGAGACTATATCTTAAAGGTGGATTGGTGCACGTGTTGCCCAATGCTCAATTGAATTGGACGCCTATTCCTGAGCAGACAGGAGTTATCGAGGTTTTTCCCAATGATTTTCAAGAATTTTATCTTGAACAGAACGCTTCGATGATTGCTGTTGGGAATCATGTGCAGGATACACTACTATTATTACGCAATGGTGCTTCTTGCGATCAAATCTCTTATTTCGAAAGTCAAGTGTCCTTGAAAAATGGAAAAATAGTATTGGAGAAATCATCCAGAATGAAATGGATGGCAGATTTGGTTTTGAAAAAACTTTTGATTCAAAGTTCCCCTTGCAATGAGCCGGGTGGAAATTTTATTACGAAGAAAAACCATGTTGTGGCCCACGATGTGGAAATGAAAGAGATATTTTGGAACTCCACTTCTTTAGCCGTTGAACTGTTTGATGTTTCGAGCACGAGTAGTCAAGATTGGGATATTTCCTATGGGCAGTGGTACTGGCAGTCCGGGGAGCTACAAGGACATGGGATTACCTTCTCTGAGATGTTGGGAAATGCCGTTTTTGGCAATGTAGTGATGATAGGAGAGGGCAGTGCTTTTGCCCTACAGCATCATGGCTCCTCAGCATTGATTTTTAATGAAGGGCAGATCAGCGATTATTATCACGGAATCATCAAGAGCCAAGGAAAGCTTGGGTTGCGTTGTTCAGAGTTTAGTCAGTTGACCACCGCGGTGGAATTGTTTGATCAAGCCTTGTTGATGGTCAATGATGGTTTTGGTAGAAACCAATGGCTCGAAAATGATGTTCATTTGAGCTTTCAACAAGCCCCTCCACCCATGATGCAGGGGGGGAGCAACTTTTTTTCAGAAAGTGAAACCAATCCAGGTATTTTGGGAGAGCTATTGAACAGTGGTGAGGAACTGAATTGGTCGGGCAATGAATGGCCAAATGAGAATTTTATCAATCAATGTTCTGTGTATGGCAATAACAGCAATTTGATGAACATCATTGTATTGCCTATGCTTGTGTATCAAGGGTGCAGCGGTGAAGAAATGTATGATTTTAAAGCCATCGCTATGAAGAATGAAAACTGGTCTTTATTTCCCAACCCAGCTAGAATGGGCCAGGCGGTTCATTGGAAAGGAGGGTTTCCAGAAAAAATTGTAGATGCGGCTGGACGGGATGTGAAGTCTAAAGTGTTGATGGAAAATGATGGCGCCAGCTCCTCCATTGATACTTCTCGGCTATGCCCAGGAGTTTATTGGGCTATCCAAAAGGGAGTGGCGCATCCGTGGGTGTTACTGCCGTGATAGGTGTTAAAACCCGTTAAGGAGAGGCTCCAAGCTCAAACAAGGTGTAATTTGCGCCCACATGAAAAAAGGGTTGGCAACACTTCTGGTTTGGCTTGGGGCCTTTTCTTTATTGGCATTGGTGGCATTGCAAGTGTATTGGGTGCACAATACTTATCTTCTCAAAGAGCAATCTTTTGCCGATCACATTCAAAAAGCATTGCATCAAACCATTGATGAGCTTGAAAATTGGGATGCGGTAAAGCGTCAAAGCGAGAATTTGATCATGACTTCAGACAGTGTGCAAAGCGCTCAGTGGGCGGATGATTTTGGATCATGGGTAGAGGTAGATATTTTCCCATCGATCGAAGAGAGGATCGATACCGCACAAGTGGACTCATTGCTCAGAAGGAACATTTGGAGAGAGGGAGTAAAAACCCCATTTTATTACGCCATAGTGAGAGAAGATGGAATGGTTTTTTGGAAAAAACCATCGGCTGAAAGTGAGGAAAGCCATTCTTTTCAGGCGAAGTTATTTCCGAATGACCCTGTTTCCCAAACCTTCTATCTGAGGTTAATTTTTCCCGAGACGTCCAAATACCTCATTGGTTCTATGTGGAAAATGTTGATAATCAGCGGATTGTTATTGACTGGATTGATGTGGTTGTTTTTCTATTCGTTTCTTACCATTCATAGACAACGCAAATTGAGTGAGCTGAAAAGTGATTTTATCAATAACATGACCCACGAATTAAAGACCCCCATTGCAACCATTTCACTAGCATGTGAGGTCTTACAAGACAAAGACGTACAAAAGTCCGAAAACAGCAGAGAACGATACATCAAAATGATTACCGAAGAGAATACAAGGTTGGGGATGTTGGTAGAAAACGTGCTGCGTACCTCTTTGTTTGAACAGGGCCAAATGAAAATGAAGGTCCAGACGATAGCTCTGCATGAAGTAGTTCAGTCCGTATTGAGGAGTTTTGATCTACAGGTGAAGAATAGGAGGGCTGTTGTAATAGAAGATTTCCTTGCCAAGAATGATCAATTGGAAGGAGACATCCTGCATATTACGAATTTGGTTTTTAACTTATTTGACAATGCATTGAAGTATAGTTTGGAGATGCCGGAGATTCATATCACTACTAAAGAGGAACAAGGTTTTGTGGTGTTAGAAGTGGCCGATAACGGTATTGGAATCAGCAAGGAGAATCAGAAAAGAATATTTGAAAAGTTGTATCGTGTGCCAACAGGCAATATCCATAATGTAAAAGGCTATGGATTGGGATTGAGCTATGTGATGGGGGTGGTGTTAAAGCACAAAGGGCAAATACAAGTGGAAAGTGAATTGAAAAAGGGAACCAAGTTTATTGTAAAACTGCCAAGAAAGTATGAAGCGGTCAATTAGTATCTTATTGTGCGAGGATGATCCCAATTTAGGATCATTGCTTACGGAGTATCTCAATGCTAAAGGGTATAAAACCGATTTAGCGATTGATGGTCAGGAGGGCATGAAGATGTTCAAAAGAGGAAATTACAATTTCGTTATTTTGGATGTGATGATGCCCATCAAGGATGGGTTTACAGTAGCCAAAGAGATTCGTCAAGATGACAAGCACACACCGATATTATTTTTAACCGCCAAGAGTTTAAAGGAAGACACTTTGGCTGGGTTTGAAGCGGGAGGCGACGATTATATGACCAAACCCTTTAGTATGGAGGAGCTTTTGGCTCGTGTAAATGCAATATTGAAACGTACCAATCCTTTGATATCTGCTGAGACGAGCGAGGAACAGTTGGAAATTGGCAGCTTGCTTTTCCATTACAACAAACAAAAATTATTGGTGGCAGGAGAAGAGGTGAAACTCACTACCAAAGAGAATGAGTTGTTGTATTTATTGACCAAGAATAAAAATGGCATTCTAGAAAGAAGCTATGCGTTAAAGACCATCTGGGGAGACGACAACTATTTCAATGGAAGAAGTATGGATGTGTACATCGCCAAATTAAGAAAACACTTGAAGTCTGATGAACGTTTGGAGATCATCAATGTTCACGGAAAAGGCTTCAAGTTCATTGTGCCGTAAGGGCGATATTGTCAATCAATCGGATTTCACCTAGGAAAACGGCGATCATGGCCATGGGTAGTGAACTATCCTCCCAGTCGGCCAGGGGGGCAAAGCTGTTTCCGTCGATGATTTCAAAGTAATCCAATCGAAACATAGGATGTTCATGAAATACTGAGCGAATCCAAATCTCCATTTCGGCAGGGCTCTGTGACGCCACTTGCGCTTTGGCGGATTGTAACATTTGAAAAATAAAAGGGGCCTCTTTTCTTTGATCTTCCGATAATCTTTGATTCCTAGAACTCATCGCTAATCCGTCTTCTTCACGAATGGTGGGACAAGGAATGATTTTCTCTTGTCTTTTTTCTATTGTCACCCAGCTTTTGATGACGGCCAATTGCTGAAAATCTTTTTCGCCAAAGTAGACTTGATGTGCCTCAACCGCATTGAAGAGTTTTCGGATAATCGTAATAACACCATCGAAGTGGCCGGGGCGCAATTTTGCTTCTAAGGTGGAAGTCAATAGCCCAGAATGATATTGTTCCTTTTCAGGAGATGGATACATTTCCGAGGTTGTGGGCATGAAAACTACCAAGCCGGTGTAATCTTTTAACATTTCTAAATCGCCCTCGTTATTTTTAGGGTAATGAAGAAAATCATTGCTGTCATTGAATTGCGTGGGATTGACAAAAATAGAAACCACTACCGTTTCATTTTCTTCCAAAGCCCTCTCTATCAAACTGATATGGCCAAAATGAAGAGCCCCCATGGTGGGAACAAATCCAACAGAAGAGTTAAGGATTGTCAGGTTTTTTCGCCAATCAACGAGGTCCTGCAGGGTGTAAATGATTTTCAAGGAGCTAAATTTGGTGCAATTTTAAAATAATCGAGGGATTGTTTGCATAAATCAAAAAAGTTTTTTATTTACCTTTGTATTTCTTATTTGAATAAGTAACCTGCATGAGTAAACCAAGAATCTTATTTGTTAGCCAAGAAATCCTTCCTTTTTCTCCTGAATCTCCAATCGCACAAACCTGCAGGCAGATGCCTCAAGCTGTGCATGAGCGGGGCAAAGAGACGCGCATTTTTATGCCGAGGTTTGGAAAAATCAATGAAAGAAGACATCAGCTGCACGAGGTCATTCGCCTTTCGGGAATGAATCTGATCATAGATGATTCCGATCACCCTTTGATTATTAAGGTGGCGAGCATTCCTCAAATCCGTCTTCAAGTGTATTTTATCGATAATGAAGAGTATTTTCATCGCAAAGCTTTTATGCACGATGATGAAGGCAATTTGTTTGAGGATAACGACATGCGCATGATATTCTTCACCAAAGGAGTTTTGGAAACCGTGAAGAAGTTAGGCTGGGCTCCAGATATTATCCATTGTCATGGTTGGTTTAGCAGTTTGATGCCCTTGTATGTGAAGAAATTGTATGGACAAGATCCGCACTTCTCTGAAAGTAAAATTGTGGTATCGGCCTACGGAAATGAATTTGAAGGAGTGGTGTCAAAGGATATGCAAAAGAAAGTGGCCTTCGACGGTTTTGAATCAGAAGATATTGCTCTCTTGAAAAAACCGAATCATGTGAATCTACTTAAATCTGCATTGCAATTTGCGGATGGATTGATTTTAGGGGATGACCAAGTTTCCTCTGAAGTGCGTCAGTATGCTGAGAGCCTTGAAATTCCCGTCATGCAACAATACACAGAAACTGATTACTTAGCGGCAACAGATGAGTTTTTTGACCAAGTGTTGGTTGCGAAACCCGAGTTGGCTTAATTCCATGAGGTTTTTTTTCGGGTTTTTTATTGTTGTTTTGGTGGGATTGGAATCATGTAAAAAACCGTCTCCAACTGAAGGTGGTGATTTGTTTCCTGGATCAGACGGGCTTTCTTATTTGCAAACCGATACCTTTACCATCATTGCCTCTACAGTATTAGAGGATAGTATTTACACTGATGATTTATCCTTGGCTTTGGTAGGCGCTTTGGAAAATGATGTTTTTGGAAAGACGGAGTGCATTACTTATACACAGTTTAGATTGTCTGCGTTGGACCCTGAAATTTCCTCTGCCTTTGTAGTAGATTCCGTCGTTCTTTCAATGGCCTACAATGCAACGGCCTATGGAAAACCAAAGGAACAGCGTTTTGTCGTGAAAAGATTAATAGCTCCGATGTACAAGGACAGTGTTTATTCGGCACGTCAAACACTGGCTACTTTTCCGGATAATTTAATCATAAACGGTAATGAGGAACAGCCTGTAAATTATTTGGCCCCTACTGTTTTGGGAGAGGACACACTTTCGCCGCAGTTGCGTTTGCCGTTGGACAAAGAGCTGGGTTATCTTTTGTTACAACCGCAAGATCCTTCTGTGTTGCAAAGTCAGGATGCTTTTCAACAGTATTTTACAGGATTGAGCATTTCCTCTAATTCTTGGAATGATGCTGTTGTTCGTTACGATTTAATCGACCCTGCAACAGGGATTACGGTTTATTACAGAGATCAAAATGATGGCGTGGAAGATACGCTATCGTATCAATTTGTGGTGACTACAGATTGCGCTCGATACAATGAGTTTAGACATTTTTACTCCGGGTCGGATTTAAATGATTTTACGCCGGGTATAGAAAAGCCAGGTGCAGAACATTTTTATATCCAAACAGGCGCTGGGTTAAAAGCAAGATTGTTATTCCCTACTATTTTGGATTTAAATGATTATCGAGATCAAGTGGTAAATCGGGCTGAATTGATCATTCCCATACAGGAAAATAATCAGTATGCTGAATATGATCAACTGTACATTCGTTATCTCGGAGATGATGGAAAGTGGAAGGCTCTTCCAGATGAAAATGTGCAGGTGATAGGGGGCAATTATAATAGTACTTTAAACCACTACTCTTTTAATATTTCGAGATATGTACAGAGCGTTCTAACCGGGGAGTTGAGTAATAAGCCTTTGTATGTTTTGGGAGGAACCAGTGGGGTTTCAGTAAAAGGAATCAAGGCCCATGGCCCAGAATTTAATATCGCAAACCCATCTGAAAATACACGATTGGTGGTTACCTTCGCTCATTAACTAAAAGATAGCATTATGTGTGGAATTGTTGGATATTTAGGAGATCGTCAAGCTTATGAGATTCTGATCAAGGGGTTAAAAAGATTGGAATACCGCGGTTACGACAGTGCGGGAGTGGCCATGATTAAAAATGGTAATTTCAGTTTATTCAAGTGTAAGGGAAAGGTTTCTGATTTGGAGGAAACCGTGGGCATGAGTGATCATTCTGGGAATATTGGTATGGGTCATACACGATGGGCCACTCATGGTCCGCCCAATGATACCAATGCGCACCCTCACTTATCCAACGACGGATCCTTGGTGTTGATTCATAATGGAATTATCGAGAATTATGCCCCACTAAAGGCAGAGTTGATCAATCGTGGACATGAATTTAAAAGCGATACAGACACTGAGGTATTAGTCCATTTCATTGAAGACATAAGGGATAAAACCGGAGCCAATTTGTTTGAGGCGGTGCGAATTGCTTTGTCTGAAGTCATTGGCGCATATGCCATAGTGGTGATGGACAAAAGCAATCCTCAGCAATTGATAGCGGCAAGAAAATCTAGCCCCTTGGTAATTGGTGTAGGTAAGGAAAATGAGTTTTTTGTGGCCAGTGATGCTACCCCGATCATCGAATACACCAGAAATGTGGTTTATTTGGAAGATGAAGAGATAGCCAAGTTGGATAGGACTGAGGGAATGAAGATTGTGACCATCTCCAATCAACACAAAACACCTTATATCCAAGAATTGGAGATGAAATTGGAGGCGATTGAGAAGGGAGGGTATGATTCTTTTATGTTGAAGGAAATTCACGAACAACCGAGGTCGATCATGGACTCTATTCGCGGCAGAATGAATGTGGGAATGGGTTCTGTAAGAATGAATGGGGTGGATGATCATGCCGATCGTTGGAGGAACGCGTCTAGAATTTTGATTGTAGCATGTGGTACCAGTTGGCATGCTGGATTGGTGGCGGAATATTTATTGGAAGAGTTTGCGAGAATTCCGGTAGAGGTGGAATATGCTTCCGAGTTTAGATACCGAAATCCGGTGATTATGCCCTCTGATGTTGTGATTGCCATTTCTCAAAGTGGAGAGACGGCAGACACCTTGGCAGCCATTGAATTAGCCAAGGATAAGGGAGCGTTTATATTCGGGGTTTGCAATGTGGTAGGATCAAGCATTGCACGTGCCACACATAGTGGAGCCTACACCCACGCTGGACCCGAAATTGGTGTTGCTTCCACAAAGGCGTTCACTGCTCAAGTTTCTGTGTTGTACTTGTTGGCGTTGTCTGTGGCGGTTCATCGTGGTGTCATGAAAGGCGAGCGATTGAACCGATTGATGGTGGAGATGAATTCAATACCTGATAAAATTGCAGAGGTGTTGAAAACCAATGACGCGGTCAAAGCCATCGCTGAACAGTATAAGGAATCCACCAATGCCTTGTATCTTGGAAGAGGATATACTTTCCCTGTTGCTTTAGAGGGAGCCCTTAAATTAAAAGAAATCTCATACATACATGCAGAGGGCTATCCAGCTGCTGAAATGAAGCACGGTCCAATCGCCTTGATTGATGAAGAAATGCCCGTTTTTGTGATTGCAACGCAAGGGGCGAGCTACGAAAAAGTAGTGAGCAACATTCAAGAGGTAAAGGCGAGAAAAGGAAAAATTATTTCTATTGTGACAGAAGGTGATAAAATCGTCAAAGAATTGTCGGATTACGCAATAGAAATTCCGAAGTGTGATGATAGTTTAGTGCCTTTGATTTCTGTCGTACCGTTGCAACTTTTGTCCTATCACGTTGCGGTGATGAGGGGATGTAATGTGGATCAGCCAAGAAATTTGGCAAAGTCCGTTACTGTTGAGTAAGGCAATTTAAAGACAAAGTCTAATAAATTCTTTTGCTTCTTTTTCGAACACATGAATGGTGTGTTCCTGTACAAGAGTGAAGTACTGTTTTGCTTGTGTTTTATTTCCCTGATTAAAGAGTGTTTGCCCTTTAAAATAAAGGGCATTGACGTCATCTGGATAGTGAGATAAAATAACATCGAACATGTCAGAGGCTTGCTGCCATTGTCCTAGATTGAAGGCTTCTAGCGCCTGCTCTAAATACTTTATGTAACTCAACTGACGGTTTTTCTCAAGGTTTCTCTCTTGCTCGTTTTTATTTTCAAACTCGGCGTTTACATGCACATTTTCCCAATTAAAAGTACTTTCTGACGCTATTCTTTCTTGATAAGGATAGACTTTTTGGTCGGATACCGTGATCGTTTTAACGACAGGTTTTAATGATGATGGGTTAGCCGCCAAAAGCGTATTGGCCTCTTTGGAAAGAATGATTTCCTGAGTTGGTGTGCTGTTGTTATCACCTAGATTTTTTTTACTTTGTAATTCTTTTTCTTTGGATATGTTATTCTCTTTTTTGGGTTCCAAATGATCATTTTGAGTGGGCCCTTCTTCAGGCGTTGAAGTTGTCTTCTTTTCCTGCTGTGAAGAAATGGAAACATTTTCCTGCACGTCCGCATTCTTCGATGTCTCAGAGGAAGAAAGGAAGACTCCTATTCCCATCAGAGCCCCAGCCACCAAACCAATTCCCCACCCAAGAAAGTGATTTTTAAATGAACCATTTTCGATAGGAATTTTTACTGTTGGTGGAAGATGATTGAAATCTTTATCGAGCGCAGCACCTTCAAAAGCATTGGCAATGAAGGGGTCGTTTTCCAAGAGAAATGCTATTTGATTTTTCCTTTCTCCTGCAGGAAAATTACCAGCGTTCCAGAGGATGATTTCCTCTTTACTGGGCAAGGGGTGGTTAAGGTTTTCCATGGTGTTGTTCAATCCAAATGCGCATATTGCGTTTTCCGTTTTGTATATGTGACTTGACAGAGGATATTTTAATTCTCTCTTGTGTTGCAATCTCTTCGTAGGAGAGACCCTTCCAATAAAATAATTGAATGCAATTTTTTTGTTCTGGTTTTAATTCCTCTGCAGCGGCTTCTATCGCCTTCCACCAGGGTTCTCGTTCGAGACTATTGCCATGTTCATCCCATGGGTTTTCGGTCAGATGAAGGTATTTCGCTTTTCTCGCCCGTATTTGCATCAGACAATGAAATTTTATCACAGAATACAACCACGATTTCCAATAGGTTACCTTTTGCTTTGGGATGTCATGCCAAAGTTTTTCGAAAATGTCGGTTACGGCATCTTTGGCGTCATCAATATTTTTCAGGTACTTGAGGGCGGCCCCATAAACGAGGTGACTCCACTCTTGATAGATCCTTTGAAAAGAAGCAGCGTCTTGTTTTTTTTGAAACAAGACAAAGCTTTCTTCTGTTGGATAGGGTGGAGGAGTTTTCAATGTTTATTTCTTGTTTTTGGCGTTGAGCTTTTGATAGTATTCTTGGGTAAAACTCTTGGTGTTGATTACTACCACACCACCTGTTGTATCCCCATAGGTAGCAGGCATTCCACCAGTGTAAACGGAAATGCTTGCAATACCAGAAGAAGGAATATTGGGGACATTCTCTCGGATTTTTACCCCATCTATAAAGTACAGCACACTTCCTGCGCGACTACCCCGAAAGTAAAGTTCTTCCCCGTTGGGGCTTGCCTTCACATCAGAGAGCATTCCAATTACCATTCTTTTGATATCTCCTCCATGGGCGCTGGGCAAGTGTTTCATTTCTTTGGCGGTTAGTGTGGTAAAAGTACCACCATCTGGATCAATTAACGGGATGGCATAATCCTCAATATCCAATGTGGCACCCATCAAAGAAGAGTCTTGCAAGATTACGTTGAGTATGGTGATTTTGTCTGGATTGATCACAACTCCCCTTTTCATCAGTTCTGATTTTCCTTGCATCTTAAACCGAACATCATAGGATCCTGCCGTGATAGCGTTGATGCGATATTGACCATCGGGATCTGTCGCTCCACCAAAAAGGGCGTGACCATCTCCTGTTTCTATTGTAATCATTACACCAGGAATGGATTCTTCATGTGGGCTTTTTACATGTCCGTATAATGTTCCAAAGGACTGGCCCTGAGCGGTAATAAGACTGAGGAATAATATCCCGAAGCACCCAAGCATTTGATAGTTTTTCATGTCTTTCGTTTATATGGAGATGCAAGGGGTTGATTAATTCCACAAAAAAAATAAAAAGAAGTTTTTAAATACTATCTTTGGGCGCAAATTACACTCGATGAGTGATGCCATCAAGCATGAGTGCGGTATTGCACTCCTTCGATTGAAGCAACCCCTTCAATTTTACACCGAAAAATACGGAACTGCCTTTTACGGCCTCAATAAAATGTATTTGCTCATGCAAAAACAACATCATCGAGGACAAGACGGCGCAGGTTTAGCCAATATTAAATTGGACGTGGATCCCGGAAAAAAATACATCAGCAGAATCAGAAGTAATGATGCTCAGCCTATTCGAGATGTTTTTTCTAAGGTAATGTCTCGGTTTGCCGATTTGGAGAAACATCATCCTGAAAAGTTGAAGGATGTGAATTTTTTAAAAAATCAATTTGCCTTTACGGGAGAGTTGTTTTTAGGGCATTTGCGTTACGGGACTTTTGGAGGAAATAGCATTGAAAATTGTCATCCTTTTTTGCGTCAAAATAACTGGATGACTCGGAATTTGGTATTGGCCGGTAATTTTAATTTAACCAATGTAGACGAGTTGTTTGGTCTGTTGGTGGAGCTAGGTCAACATCCCAAAGAAAAAGCGGATACCGTCACTGCAATGGAAAAAATTGGTCACTTTTTGGATGAAGAGAATCAATTATTGTTTGAGCGGTTTAAATCACAGGGCTATAACAATCAACAGATATCTGGTTTGATTGCTAAACATTTGGATGTTCAGCGGGTATTATCCAGAGCGTCTAGAGAGTGGGATGGGGGATATGCCATGGCGGGTATGTTTGGGCATGGTGATGCTTTTGTGGTGAGAGACCCCAACGGTATTCGTCCCGCCTTTTTCTATGAAGATGATGAGGTGGTAGTAGTGGCTAGCGAACGCACCCCAATCCAAAGCGCATTTGTGATAGAAACGGATAAAATTCAAGAGATTCCTGCTGGCTATGGGTTGATTATCAAGAAAGATGGTCAGACGGCATTGAAAGAAATTAGATCCCCACAAGAAAAAAAACCTTGCAGCTTTGAGCGAATTTATTTTTCAAAGGGGAATGACGAGGATATTTATCAAGAGCGCCAACAATTGGGAAGAAATGTGGTGCCCGCTATTATGGAAATGATTGATCATCGGATTGATCAATCGGTGTTTTCATTTATTCCGAACACCGCAGAGACAGCGTTTTACGGAATGATCAAGGAGTTAGAGGATGTGATGAATCGAAAAAAGATTCAACAACTCTCGCAATTAGGAAAAGAAATCACACCAGAGGATATTCAAAGTATCATTCTTACTCGAACGCGCATTGAGAAAATTGCGTTGAAAGATGTAAAGCTGCGCACTTTCATTACCCAAGACTCTGCTCGTGATGAGATGGTTTCGTCTGTTTACGACATCACGTACGGAGCAGTTGTACCTAATCAAGACCATTTAGTAGTGATCGATGATTCTATTGTCAGAGGAACGACGCTAAAAAAATCGATTTTGAAAATATTAGATCGATTAAGTCCTAAAACGATCATTATCGTTTCTTCAGCTCCTCAGATTCGTTATCCAGATTGCTATGGCATTGATATGGCTAAATTGGCCGATTTTATTGCTTTTCAAGCTTGTGTGGCTTTGCACAAGGACA
>Ga0169931_10006625_pt1 | contig 17384 bp, 13 predicted proteins | sample Kivu_15m_20L_FD_129675 | JGI IMG/M metagenome (GOLD analysis project Ga0169931, IMG submission 129675) | Freshwater microbial communities from Lake Kivu, Western Province, Rwanda to study Microbial Dark Matter (Phase II) - Kivu_15m_20L... | ecosystem: Environmental > Aquatic > Freshwater > Lake...
AAAATGGTGATTCATCATCCGACTCCTCCTTCAACCCAGAGATTGGGGACAAGTTGGTTCCTCTATTTTCATTGGTGTAAGGTGGTTTTTGTTCGTTAGCTTCTAATTTGGAAAGAATGGTAAAATCCTCACCAACTACCTCAACGTTAAACCTTTGATTTCCTTCTTTATCTGTCCAAGATCTTTTCTTCAATTTTCCTTCAACGTAAATCTTAGATCCTTTACGAACATATTTTTCAGCAATTTCAGCCAAACCTCTCCACAAAACGATGTCGTGCCAATCTGTAACCTCACGTTTTTCACCAGATTGCTTATCTATGTAAACTTCTGATGTCGCTAATGGAAAAGTGGCAACCATAGCTCCATTTTCCAACCTTCTCACTTCTGGATCTTTTCCTAAATTCCCGATAAGAATAACCTTATTTACACTTCCGTTCATACAACAAATATAAAAAATTGAATATTCTAGGCTAATTATTTTTTGCGAACTGTTTTTTTACTTTTTGGTTTTGTTCCTTGTTCTTCTGCTAATTTCAGACATTCGTCCAAAGTCAACAGTTCTGCTTGTGCGTCTTTTGGCAATTTGAAATTGTCTTTTCCAATTTTCAGATAAGGGCCATATTTTCCATTCAACAATTGAACATCCTCTCTACCATCAAAGGTCTTGATTAATTTGTTGGCTTCCTCCAATTGCTTTTGCTGATAAAGTTCGATTCCTTGTTCCAAAGTAATGGTCATTGGGTCTTCTCCTTTCGGAATGGAAACAAAGGTTTTTCCTACTTGTATGTAAGGCCCAAAACGACCAATATTTGCTTTTACAGCTTGTCCTTCGTATTCACCTAAAGTTCTTGGCAATTTGAATAATTCCAAAGCTTCCTCAAGTGTGATACTATTTATAGATTGATTTTTGGATAATGAAGCAAACTTGGCTTTTTCACCATCGACTTTTTCATCACCAATTTGAATCATAGGACCGAAACGACCTATACGAGCAATTACTTTTCTTCCTGAGGTAGGTTCAACTCCCAATTCTCTTTCTCCTGTTGCTCTTTCGGATGTTTCCAGTGTATTTTCAACCTCTCCGTGGAATGGCGTATAAAATCCACTCAACATTTTTGTCCAATCAATTTTTCCTTGTGCTATTTCATCAAATTGAGCCTCAACATTCGCAGTAAAATGAAAATCCATAATGTTTGCGAAGTGCTCCGTTAAAAAATCGTTGACAACCACACCAATATCTGTTGGAATTAATTTGTTTTTGTCTTTACCAGTAACCTCCGACTTTTGAACTTCTGAAATACTTGAACCAACTAGAGTTAAAACTTTATAATTTCTTGTTTCTCCTTCTTTTTCAGACTTTTCAACGTATCCTCTTTTCTGAATCGTTGAGATGGTAGGTGCGTAGGTTGACGGGCGACCAATTCCCAATTCTTCTAATTTCTTCACTAATGAAGCTTCAACATATCGTGAAGGAGGACGTGAAAAACGCTCCGTTGCAACAACCTCATTCTTTTCTAACTTTTCGTTTAGTTTCACCGCAGGCAATAAACCTGAGGTTGTTTCATCTTCTTGTTCGTCAAGGTTAGACTCTAGGTAAACTTTCAAGAATCCATCGAATTTAATTACTTCACCTTTTGCTTGAAAATAATAATCCGATTTCAGTCCACCTACTTTAATGGTTGTTCTTTCCAATTGTGCATCCGCCATTTGACTTGCGATGGAGCGTTTCCAAATCAAGTCATATAGCTTCATTTCATCGCGATCATCTTCAATGCTTGTACGTGAAAAATCGGTTGGACGAATGGCCTCATGTGCTTCTTGCGCACCAGCACTTTTGGTTGCAAATTTTCTCACCTTGGAATAGTTATCACCGTAAAGACTGGAAATTGCCGCTTTCGCACCATTGATAGCTATGTCTGACAAATTCACGGAATCAGTACGCATATAAGTAATCATTCCAGATTCATAAAGCCTTTGCGCAACAGACATCGTGCGTGTTACAGAAAATCCCAATTTCAAACTAGCTTCTTGTTGCAAGGTTGAAGTTGTAAATGGCGCTGCTGGACTTTTCGTTGCTGGTTTTTCTTGAATGTCTTCTACAAAAAAAGACGTTTTCGAACATTCATCCAATAAATCTTTTGCGGTTTGTAAATTCTCAACTTGCTTGTTTAATTCCGTTTTCAATATCCCTTTTTCGCTTTGAAAAGTGGCATTCAAACGGAAAAAATTGGAAACTTTAAATGCTTCAATTTCTCTTTCTCTATCTACGATTAACCTTACAGCAACAGATTGAACCCTCCCAGCTGATAAGCTAGGACGAACTTTTTTCCAAAGTACAGGTGACAGTTCAAAACCAACAATCCTATCCAAAACCCTTCTTGCTTGCTGTGCGTCAACCAATTGTTTGTTGATTTGACGAGGATTGTCGATAGCTTTTAAAATGGCTGTTTTGGTAATCTCGTTGAATGTAATACGTTTTGTGTCTTTTTTTTCTAATCCCAACGTTTCAAAAAGGTGCCATGAAATAGCCTCTCCCTCACGGTCTTCATCGGTAGCTAGCCAAACCGTTTCAGCTTCTTTGGTTAACTTTTTCAATTCCGCAACCACCGCTTTTTTGTCGGGCGTTACTTCATAAATTGGACGAAAGTTATCGTTTAAATCCACAGAAAGTCCTTTTTTTCCTAAATCTCTAACATGTCCAAAACTTGATTTTACCACAAAATCTTTTCCTAAATAACCTTCAATTGTTTTCGCCTTTGCAGGGGACTCAACGATCACTAAATTTTTCGCCATACACTAATTTTAAGTCACAAAAGTAATTTTATTCTTTTCTACGTTTCAATTTGAATTTTGAAGTTGGGTGAATTTCATTCCAAACAAAATTAAAATTCCTTCTTCCAAAACAGATAAGAAACAACACTTTCGACTCGTTGTTCATGTCATTTTGTCAGTTAAATATTCTATTTTTGCCGTCCCAAAGAAAAAATATGTCTTTTGATAATAAAGTAATTGACGAGTCAGTTCAAGGCAACGCTTTAATGGTTGACGGAAACGAAAACTCCAAAAAGAAATTATACATAGAAAGCTACGGTTGTCAGATGAATTTTTCTGATAGTGAAGTAGTTGCATCAATCATGAAGGAAGACGGATACGCAACAACCCGCGATGTATCTGAGGCAGACGTTGTATTGATTAATACGTGTTCCATTCGTGAAAACGCTGAGCAACGTGTAAGAAATCGCTTGACGGAATTCAAAAAACGCAAATCGGATAACCCGGAATTAGTGGTTGGTATTTTGGGTTGTATGGCTGAGCGATTGAAAAAAAATCTTTTGGAGGAAGAAAAATTAGTTGATTTAGTGGCTGGTCCTGACGCTTACCGAGATTTACCAAATCTAATTGAAGAAGTTGGAACGGGTCAAAAAGCGGTTAATGTTCTCCTTTCGAGAGACGAAACTTATGCAGATATTTCTCCGGTTAGACTAGATCAAGGTGGGATTTCGGCATTTGTAACCATTATGCGTGGTTGTGATAATATGTGTTCGTTTTGTGTTGTTCCATTTACAAGAGGCAGGGAACGTTCCCGTGACCCGCAAACAATTGTTGAAGAATGTCGAGATTTATTTGACAAAGGATATCGCGAGGTGACCTTACTTGGTCAAAACGTGGACAGTTACCGTTGGAATATTACTTCAAAGGGTGAAATAAAAAATCCTGATTTGCCAACCACTAATTTTGCGCAACTGATGGAAATGGTGGCTTTGGTCTCTCCCCTACTACGTGTTCGTTTTAGCACTTCACATCCTAAAGACATGACCGATGACGTGCTCGAAATCATGGCGAAATACGAAAATATTTGTCCTTACATCCACTTGCCTGTTCAATCTGGTGACACCGATGTTCTTTACAGAATGAATCGTGGTTATTCAAGAGAATGGTATTTGGAAAGAATTGATGCTATTAAGCGAATTGTGCCTGATTGTGCCATTTCCACTGATATTATAACTGGTTTTTGTGGTGAAACCGAGGAAGAACACCAAAACACTTTAAGTTTAATGGGCATAGTTCAATACGATTTTGCCTACATGTTTAAGTACTCGGAACGACCTAAGACTTTAGCGGAAAGACGATTTGACGACGACGTTCCCGATGAGATTAAAGGACGAAGATTAAACGAAATAATTGAGAAACAGTTGAGTCATTCTTTGGCTTCTAATAAAAGACAAGTTGGAACCGTTCAGAAAGTTTTAATTGAAGGTCCATCAAAAAGAAATCCAGAAGAATTATGTGGACGTACTGGACGAAACTCAATGGTTGTTTTCCCGAAAGGAAATCTAGAAAAAGGGCAATATGTAATGGTTGAAATTACAGAATGTACATCTGCGACCTTGCTAGGAAACGTTGTATCTGTTTGCGAATAAGATGAATGTTCAACAAGTAAAACAGCGTTTTGGCATTATTGGGAATGCCCCACAACTCAATCGTGCCTTGGAAGTTGCCATGCAAGTTGCTCCCACCGATATTTCTGTACTAGTGACCGGTGAAAGTGGAACGGGAAAAGAAATTATTCCACAAGTTATTCATCATTTAAGTGCAAGAAAACACGGTGAATACATAGCAGTAAACTGTGGTGCAATTCCCGAAGGAACAATCGACTCAGAACTTTTTGGGCACGAAAAAGGTGCCTTTACCGGAGCAAGCGGAAGCCGACAAGGTTATTTTGAAGTGGCAAACGGAGGAACAATTTTTTTAGACGAAGTTGCTGAACTTCCCATGCCAACTCAAGTTCGTTTGTTGCGTGTTTTGGAAACAGGTGAGTTCATTCGGGTGGGTTCGTCAAAAGTTTTAAAAACGAATGTTCGAGTGGTTGCTGCGACCAACGAAAACATGCAAAAAGCGATTTCAACAGGGAAATTCAGAGAGGATTTGTTTTACCGTTTGAGTACGGTTCCGATTCAACTTCCTGCTTTGCGCTTGCGACAAGACGACATCCATTTATTGTTCCGAAAATTTGCTCACGACTTTGCTGATAAATACAGAATGCCCTCTGTGAAATTGACTCCAGATGCCGTTACTATGATTCAAAGTTATTCTTGGCCAGGAAATATTCGACAGTTGAAAAATCTCGTTGAACAACTTTCCGTTATTGAAACAGAGCGCGAAATAAATGGAGTAATTCTTTCCAACTATCTTGTTGTTCAACAAGAAACTATGCCTACAAAAGTTGGCGGTGGTGGTGAACAAAGCACTGATAATTTTTCCGAAAGGGAAATCATGTACAAATTCCTATTTGACATGAAAAAAGACCTTACTGATTTGAAAAAATTAGTGGTAGAAATCATTCAACAAGGAGGTGCAGCAGTGATGAATGGAGAACAAAGTGCTTATGTGTCAAGATTGTATCAAGAAGTAAATGACAATCAAGGACTTTCTGCACGCATTTTGCCACCTTCAAACAACGATAACTTCCGAACAGAAAACCATAATTTTTCGGTTGACGAAGAAGCTTATGAGGTACATGAAGAAGTTGAAGAATCGCTTTCTTTAGAGGATCGAGAAAAGGAATTGATAAGCAAAGCCTTGGAAAAACATAAAGGAAAACGAAAATACGCAGCTGCCGAATTGGGCATTTCTGAACGAACACTTTACCGAAAAATCAAAGAATACAACTTGGATTTATGAGGTACTTCGTTGTGTTTTTGTTGCTTTCTGTTTTGAGTAGTTGTTGGCCGACGAGTGTTTCCTTTAAAGATAGTGGCTCAATGCCTGTGGAATGGAAAACCTTTTCAGTCAAAACATTGGAAGTAACCGCACCGAATGCCCCCTTGAGTTATGGCGCACAATTAACTGAAGAAATAAAAGACGGAATTCAAAATAACACACGTCTTCTCCTCAACACAACTTTTGGAAAAGGTGAAATCAATATTGAAGGTAAAATCACGAATTACAGTGTGATGCCAATTGCCATACAAGGAAACGATAATGCCTCACAAAACAGACTTACTATTGGCGTTCAATTTTCTTGGGATGTAACCAAACCGAAAGAAGAAACTGTAACTTTATCCGTCACACGTTTTGCTGATTTTGACGCAAACTCCAATTTAGCGAGTGTTGAATCGCGCTTATTGTCGGATATAAATAGCCAAATTGTGCAAGACGTGGTGAATAAACTAATGAGTAATTGGTAATGTTGTCAACGGAAAAAATAAAAAGCTTCATACGTCAACCGGAATTAATTTCTTCGGAAGAAATACCTCATCTTTTAGAGTTGACCAACATTTTCCCGATGAGTTCTACGTTTAAGTTGCTCTACTTAAATGGACTAAAAAACAGTGATGATTTACGCTTCAACACCGAATTAGAGAGATTGGCAGCAGGAATTTCCGACCGTTCACAACTTTATTTCCTTTCCAAAAAATCCAAAGACTTCGTTTCTGCAGAACAAACTTTCACCAATTCAGTTGCGCCAACCATACCATCGGAAACGGTAAATGAATCTATTTCCTCCGAAGAAAATTTGACTACTCAAGCAGAGGAAATTCCAGTTGAAAACAACGAACTTTTTAACGAAGAAAGTCTTCAAACCGAGGCTACGGAAACCCTGAATTCAGAAAATCAAACAGAAGAAATAGTAAGCGAGGAGAGAAATGAAGTCCTTGCCATTGAAACGATTGAGGAAGCTGTACAAGATGAAAGTATTTCGGAAGAAATTGAAACGGAATCAACAATTGAAGAACCTATCATCGAGGAAATTACTGAAACGCCAACTATTGACATTCAAGATGAAACTCAAGAATTGACTGTAAAAAGTGAAACAGAAATCGAAATTGAAGTTGCTCAGGAAAATACAGAAATCTCGAATCAATTCCAACCAATCATTCCTGACAAAATTGAATACATTGAACAAACACAGGAACAACTTGAAGAAGAAAACGAAGTTGCCGCGGAAAATGATGGTTTTTCCATTCTGTTAAGTTTAAATGAGGATAAAAATGAGTCAAAAATTGACAGCGTTTCAGAGAATGATGATTTATCCGAACTTTATTTAGCCGAGGCCTCTGGTCAAGATTATTTGTCTTCCCTTCCTTATGAAGAGGAGGTGAATGAGGAAATTGAAGCCGCTATTTCTTTAGTAGAATTGGTTGGAGAGGTGGAAATTGAGGAAGAAAAAGTTTTGGAAAAAGAACAAAGTTTTTCTTCCATTGAAATACAAAATGAACCTACGGAAATTCAAACCGAGGAAACTCATTCAGAACAAAAACAAGAACCTTTAACTATTTCCGCCAAACGTTCATTTACAGCGTGGTTGAAAGCTTCAAGTTTGACTAAAAGTGAAAATGATAAAGAAGATTTAGTAGAAAAAGAAGCAAGTTTTGAAGAACAAAAAACTGAAGACAATATTGCGACAGAAAGCCTTACAGAATTACCAATAATACAACAAACTCAAGAAGAAGAAATTGTCAAAAATGAAGTCGTTGAATCGAATGAAAATGAATCCGTCATTGAGTTTATTCCAATAGAGCGACCGAAAAGAGAATTTTTCAATCCTATAAAAAAAGCGAAAGAAAGTTTGGATGAAGACAAGATGCCGGTGAGTGAAACTTTGGCAAAAATCTTCGTGCTTCAAAAGAATTATAGCAAGGCAATTTACGTTTATGAGCAATTAGGTTTGATTTTTCCCGAAAAAAAGAGTTTCTTTGCAGCCCAAATAGAAAATATTAACAAGAAAATCAAAGAATAACATGGATTTTTTACTTTCCGCAGTCATCATTTTAGCGAGCATTTTGCTCATTTTAGTTGTATTTATTCAAAATCCTAAAGGTGGAGGTTTGAGTTCTGAGTTTGGTTCGCCTTCTCAATTAGGTGGTGTTCAAAAAACGACTGAATTCATCGATAAATTAACGTGGTCTTTGGCTGGTGCAATTGTAGTTGCAAGTATCGTAATGACGCTTCGCCAACCAAGAGCGCCTAAAGTTCAACAACAACCTACACAAACAGAACAACAGCAACAAAATCCTGCTGGTCAAAATGGTCAAGGTCAAAACGGACAAGGTCAACCAAAGTAATTTTATATAAAACTCAATTGGAAAGTGTCAGTATGTCATAATGCTGACACTTTTTTTATGTCCAGAGCCTTGAAATCTGAATTTTTGACACTTCGAAAGCGTTGGCATAAAATTCGCCAAATGCAGAACGTCAAATTAAAAAATCTATAAACAAATATGTCAGTAAATTTTAAACCTTTAGCGGACAGAGTTCTGGTTGAACCTGTAGCAGCAGAGCAAAAAACAGCAAGCGGGATCATTATTCCTGACACAGCGAAAGAAAAACCATTGAGAGGTACAGTAATCGCTTGTGGCGAAGGAAAGAAAGATGAGCCAATGACAGTAAAAGTTGGAGATGCTGTACTTTACGGACAGTACTCTGGAACAGAAATCAAAATTGATGGGAAAAATTACCTCATCATGAGAGAATCAGACATTTACGGAATTTTTTAATTAACCCATTAAAATTTAAGAACAATGGCAAAAGAAATCTATTTTGACGTAGAAGCAAGAGAAAAACTAAAGAAAGGTGTTGATGCTTTGGCAGACGCTGTAAAAGTAACTTTAGGGCCTAAAGGTCGAAATGTTGTAATCGGCAAAAAATTCGGTGCACCGCACGTAACCAAGGACGGTGTTACTGTAGCAAAAGAAATTGAACTAAAAGATTCAATTGAAAACATGGGTGCACAAATGGTGAAGGAAGTAGCTTCAAAAACTGCGGACATTGCAGGTGACGGAACTACAACTGCAACTGTTTTGGCTCAAGCAATTATCGGAGCAGGTTTGAAGAACGTAGCTGCGGGTGCAAATCCAATGGACTTGAAAAGAGGAATCGACAAAGCAGTGACTGAGGTCGTGAAAAACCTTCGTTCATTCTCAAAAGAGGTTGGTTCTGACAACGATAAAATCAAACAAATTGCAACAATTTCTGCAAATAACGACGAAACTATCGGAACACTAATTGCAGAAGCAATGAAAGTAGTTGGAAACGATGGTGTAATTACTGTTGAAGAAGCAAAAGGAACTGAAACTGAGGTTAAAACAGTAGAAGGAATGCAGTTTGACAGAGGTTATTTGTCTCCATACTTTGTTACGAATGCTGAGAAAATGATTACAGAAATGGATAATCCATTGATTTTAATCTGTGAGAAAAAAATCTCGAGCATGAAAGAATTACTTCCAATTTTGGAACCAGTTGTTCAAGCAGGAAAACCATTATTAATTATCGCTGAAGATGTGGATGGTGAAGCACTTGGAACATTAGTGGTAAACCGAATCAGAGGTTCATTGAAAATTGCTGCTGTTAAAGCACCAGGATTCGGTGACAGAAGAAAAGCAATGTTGGAAGACATAGCAATTTTGACTGGCGGTACAGTGATTTCTGAGGAGCGTGGAATGACATTAGAAAACACCACTTTGGATATGTTGGGTACTGCTCAAAAAATCGAAATTGATAAAGACAACACAACAATTATCAACGGTAAAGGCACAAAAGAAGCCATCGGAGCGAGAGTTGCACAAATCCGTGCGCAAATTGAAACGACAACTTCTGACTACGATCGTGAGAAATTACAAGAGCGTTTAGCTAAATTGGCTGGAGGTGTTGCAGTTCTTTATGTTGGAGCACCAACTGAGGTTGAAATGAAAGAGAAAAAAGACCGTGTGGACGATGCATTAGCAGCAACAAGAGCAGCAGTTGAAGAAGGAATTGTCCCTGGTGGAGGTGTTGCCTTAATCCGTGCGATTGCATCTTTGGACAACCTACAAGGCGAAAACGAAGACGAAACAACTGGAATTGCGATTGTGAAACGTGCAGCTGAAGAGCCTTTACGTCAAATCATTGCAAACGCTGGTGGAGAAGGCGCTGTGATTGTACAAAAAGTGAAAGAAGGAAAAGACGATTTCGGATACAACGCAAGAACTGAAAAATTCGAAGAATTGTACAAAGCAGGTGTAATCGACCCAACTAAAGTTACGCGTATTGCTGTTGAAAATGCGGCTTCCATTGCATCTATGTTGTTAACAACCGAATGCGTTATTGCAGACGCACCAGAGGAAGGTAATGCAGCGGCAGCGATGGCTGGAATGGGTGGTGGAATGCCAGGAATGATGTAAAAGACTATTTCAAAAGAACTTTACTCATCGTTTCTTCAAAAATTTATTTCCTCAATTACACAAGTAAACTTCGGAATTAAATTTTATCTTGACTCGATTAAAGCCTTCTGAAAAAGCCTCAATAATATAGTATAACAGAACCTTCGGGTTCTCCCTCGCATCAATCTTCCCGAAGCAATTCGGATAGTGCGAAGCGACTATATATCGAAACCGTCTCAAGTAATTGGGGCGGTTTTTTAATCTCAGCGTCTGCTGAAAATCAAACCCTTTTATACCAATTACGATGCAATTTGTCGTCTATGAAATGATTTGTGGTATGATGCCGACATGATATTCGATGTAATTTGAATACGACATTATATGTCATCGTCGGTATTATTCAATGAATTAATCATATTACAGAAAAGTATGACGTAAGGTTTAAATGATTCAACTTTTGTTTGTTAGCCAGAAACGAAGCATCTTTGTTGTTGCAGTTATTTCGAAGTATTATTATACATCTTCATTAACTGCGCCTAAAATCTGCCTCGTTTCTGACTTTTTCAGCAGACGCTTTTTAACTAATTATGCAAAAACCAATATTTATCGCAGGTTGTGGTTGGCTGGGAGATGCTATCGCAAGGGAACTTCACAATGAAGGAGCTGAATTTTTAGTAAGCACAAGAAATGAAGAAAAAGCACATTCTTTTGTTCAAAAAGGTTGGAAAACACTAAAATGGTCTTTTGACAATGGACAAGTTTTGTTTCCAAAAGAAATAGATTTTTCAATTCCATACACACTCATCATAGCCATTCCACCATCCTCATTCGAGAACTACGGCAAATCCATAGGCTCCATCATTCGGCCGTTTCACCCATCAACGACAGTAATTTTTTGCAGTTCAACAGGAATTTATCCAGACGGGGGTTACGTAGCGGATGAAGAGGCGGATATTTTAAAAGATTCACCGCTAGCGCAAGCAGAAAATGCAGTAAAAAAAAGTGGTAAGAAAAATTATCTACTCCGTTTAGCCGGATTGATTGGACCGAAAAGACATCCTGCTAAGTTTTTTGCCGACCGTGAAAACATACCCAATGGCAATGCGCCAGTAAATTTAATCCAACAAGAGGACGTTGTTTCGGCCATACTACAAATCATCAAGGAGCAACCCCAAAATGGCATTTACAACCTTTGTTTCCCCGATCATCCCACACGTTCTACCTATTACAGTTACGCCTCAAAAACCTTATACGGCAAAAGCGCTCATTTTCTGGAAGAGGGCGAAGGAAAACTAATTATAGGAGAGAAAATCGAAGCGCAAACGAGTTTTAGGTATAAAACGGATTTGTTTGATTTGGGGAGGGTTTTGATGTAGGGGTTATGATTAAATCGTTGAAACGATTATAAAATTCACACGGTTCATCCATAGGTGTGGGTTTCTACCTGCTCATTCGTTTCGGTAGATAAATAAATCCGCACCTATGGCGAAACATACCATATTTACAAAACCATTTTAACGCCGGTCTGCCGAACAGGCAGGGTTTACCAATCCCATTTCCAAACAAAATCTAGGAAAAAAAATCTCACATCATAAATTAATCTACCTTTAAATATGAATAAATAATCATATTAAAGATTGTATTTTAATCAATTTATTTCGTAAATTCAATTTGCAAAATTGTAAAAATGTCAAAATCGTATTCAAAAATCTGGGTTCATGCCGTTTGGTCAACGAAAAATCGCATGCCACTTATTCATCCAAGAATGGAACAAAAGTTATTCAATTTTCTAAAAGAAGAATTAAAAAAATTGGGATGCATGGTAAGCATTGTAAATGGTATGCCCGACCATGTTCATTGTTTGTTTGGAATTAATGCTCAAAAATCAATAACCGATATTATGAAACAAATTAAGGGAAGTAGTTCTCATTTTGTTAACAGTAACAATTTAATTCCCGAAAAATTCATTTGGCAACGAGGATTTGGGGTATTTGGTGTTTCGCATTCGGCGGTGGATAATGTTTATCATTACATCCGCAACCAAAAACAACACCATCAAAAACGCTCATTCGAAAAGGAATACATAAAATTCATGGAATTACATGGGTTTGAAGATGTGAAATTGGATGATGAATAAATCGTTGAAACGATTGTGAATCACACACGATTGACCCCATAGGTGTGGGTTTAAACCCATACCTATGGGGAAAATCCCCACATTCCCCAACCATTTTAATGCCTGTCTGCCGAACAGGCAGGGTTTACCAACCAAAACAATAAACGAATATTCGAAACGAAACCCATCAAATTTCATCGAATTAAATGGGTTTGGTAATATGAAATTGATTGATGAATAAATCGTTGAAACGATTTTCAAATTCCCATTAACCAACTCCTAGGCTCGGGTTTAAACCCGAGCCTAGGAGCGCACATCCCCATATTCCCAAACCATAAAAACAATTGAAAATATCCAAAATTTATGGAATTGAATGGGTTTAATAATGTGAAATTAAACGATGAATAAATCATTGGTGCGGGTTTAAACCCGCACCAATGGGTAATCAATCCCATACCCCAACAACCATTTCAATGGTTTAATCCATCCCAAATTTAAAATCAATACGGCGGTTTTTGGATCTACCTTCTGGTGTTGCATTATCTGCAATTGGCTTGGTTTCTCCGAAGTAGTTTGCTTTGACTCTACTTGCTTCGATACCATAGCTAATTAATAAATTCCGAACGGTTTCTGAGCGTTTTTTAGATAATTGTAAGTTCATAGCGTCGTCGCCAACATTATCGGTATGACCTGCAAATTCTATTGTCCATGTTGGTTCTTCTTTCAACACTTGAGCGATTTCTTGAAGCACTAATTTTGAGGCTGCTGTGATGTCGTTTTTACCTGTTTCACACACTAATTTCTTCTTCATTAAGTCATCAATGTTCCGCTTTTTCTTCAACGGACAACCTTTGTTATCCATTGGTCCTGCGACTTGAGGACAAGCATCTTCTTTATCTGCAATTCCATCTCCATCCGTATCAGGACAACCTTTTAAAGCTACTACTCCTTTTTCGGTTGGACATTCGTCCTCTTTGTCCATTATTCCATCACCATCCGAATCAGGACAGCCCTTGAAGGCAATTGTTCCTTTCTCGTTCGGACAATTATCGTCTTTGTCAGCAATTCCATCGCCATCGCTATCAGGACAGCCGCTGAAAGCAATTATCCCTTTTTCGTTAGGACAATTATCGTCTTTGTCAGTAATTCCGTCTCCGTCCGAATCAGGACAACCATTAAATGCTGTCAAACCTTTTTCGTTCGGACATTCATCTTCACTGTCAATGATATCATCACCGTCTGAATCTGGACAACCGTTAAATCTAGCCAATCCAGCTACATCAGGACATTTATCCTCCGAATCGCGAATACTGTCATTGTCTCTATCTGGGCAACCTTTTGCCGAAAGCACTCCTTTTTCGTCAGGACAAAGATCTTCACTGTCCACAATTCCATCTCCATCGCGGTCTTTTATTTTGACTGGTTTTTCTTTGATAGGTTTCTCTTTACTCAAAAATTGATAAGCCAACAAAATTTCATGTGAACCGCCTGCATACTGACGCAATTTACTCACCATCACGTCATAACTGTAAGCCAGCATGAATTGTTTGTAATTGATTCCTGCCAATACAATTACCGACTCGTTGGAACGGTAACTCAATCCTGCCGTCAATAGTTTATTATAAGTGAATTTTGAACCCAATTCAAACTGTGGAAGTCCTTTGAAAGTGGTGCGTGTTAAAACAAACGGCTCGGCATCCCAAGCATTATTTAGCTGTGCGATGTAAGAACCTGATAGATAATAGTGTCGAATAAGCTGTGTTTCTCCTTCTAAACTTAAAACGTTGAATTTATTGAGCTTCGATTGAATCAATTGATTGCTTGAAATGCCAACAAACAATTTGTTTTTCCAATGATAAACCAACCCAAAATTCAAGTCTGGAACCATTTGCTTTACATTGGTTTGTAAAACCGCATCCGGCTGAATGTTCACCATGTCGGCACCGTTGTAGCTGTATTGATTAATCAAGGCTGAAACACCAAAATTAATTCCTGAAAAGTCATTGAATTTCAAGTTGTAGGCAAGGTTGAATTGGAAACCGTTTTGGCGGATTGCTCCTCCTCTGTCATCGGCAAATACCGCACCTCCCAAACCTAAATTGTATTTCTTAAATGCTGTGTGACCGCCGAGATGAAAGGTTTTTGGTGCGCCATCAAAACCTACCCACTGGCTTCTGTAACCCGCTTGCACGCGATTGGTGTTTTTGATACCCGAAAATGCGGGATTGATGATAAAATCGTTCCAATAATATTGGCTGAACATCGGCATTTGTTGTGCGTAAGAAATCAGATTCAACGCCAAAAATGAAAGAAGTAAAATTCGTTTGTACATGTCTTATCGTTTTAGCGTTACTGTTCCTTTGTAATTCTGTCCGTTGCCCAATTCAATTACATAATAGTAATCAGCACTTGGTAGCTCATTGCCGTTTATTTTTCCATCCCAGAAATTAGCGTTGGCATCGCCTGTAAACACTTTTTTACCCCAACGATCAAAAACAAGCAAAGTCGCTTCTGGAAATTCCCACAAACCTTCAATTTTCCACGTATCGTTGACGTTGTCGCCGTTTGGAGAAAATCCGTTTGGTATGGAGAAACATTCATTCACTTCGATTTGCAATTCGTCTGTTGCTGTACATCCGTTGCTATCGGTTCCTGTAACCGTTAAGGTAGAAAGACCAAGTGCAGGCGCAAAACTCGCTCCATTACTGAGGTTGTTGCTCCATAAATAGGTTTCTCCACCCGTTGCGTTAAGTGTTACGTTCTCGCCTTTACACAAACTAAGATCCTCTCCTGCGTTCAAGTTTGTAAAGCGATTTACAGTTAAATTCAACGTAACCACTGAATCACATCCATTGGCATTTTGCAAGGTAAAAGTGGCTGAATTGTTATCGGTGTAATACGTTAACCCATCTATCCAAACGAGTGAATCGCAAACGGTACGCGTATCGGTTCCTGTATTGGAATTGTGAACCGTTAAATTAATGGTAATGGTACTATCGCAACCCACAGCGTTTGGAATAACAGCCGTGTACGTTCCTGAGTTGGTGTAAACTGCGCCATCGGGAGCGGTGTAGGAATTACAAGCCATAGGGGAAACAGTGCTTGTAGTGGGTGAAATCAAATCCAAATAAACGGAAACCGTATTGGAGCAACCCAAAGCATCTGTACCCACAACGGTGTAATACCCTTCTGTGGTAAAGGTGAAAGCTTGCCCGTTGGTAACGCCATTGTTCCACGAATAGCTGACAGCGCCCGTTGCGGTAAGTGTAAATTGCGTACCTGCACACACTTGTTGATCTTGCCCAGCGTTGATTTGTGGATTGTTGACAACGATGGTCATGCTTTGCGTACACGAATTGACACCATCTGAAATTATGACATCGTAGGAGGTAGTTTGGGTGGGAAACACCGCAATACTATCAAGCCCCACCGTGCCATCTGACCAATACACCGTTTCTGAAGGATTGGAATTGACGCTCAAAACGGCAGTATCTCCCAAACAGATAGGATTTGCCGAGGTGGTGATGGTGCAGTCGAGGGTTTGTCCGTAGCTCCATACTGAAATTAGAATGGAGAAAAACAGCACTAATTTGCGTTGTTGTTTTTTCATTTGTTACGTTTTATTTTCATTTGTTTTGTTGTATTAAAAACCAATCTACCCAAGCATCCATTTGCTTCACGGAATTTGGACGAAGGAGAATTTCACGTTTGTTATTTAAAAGGAACATTGTTGGGGTTCCAAATACGTAATAGGATTCTACAACTGGACTGTTCCATTTTTTGAAATCACAAGAACTGATAAATGGTAAACTAGCAGTAAACTTTGTAAAATCTTGAGGAGTCTCATCCAAGGAAATAAACACAACCTCAACGCCTTGTGCTTTCCATTTTGAATACAATTTAGTTATTTCAGGAATTTCTTCTTGGCAACGCGGACAATTACTTGCACCAAAAACCATTACGGTGTAAGGAGATTTTATGTCGGAAAGTTTTTTAGTTTTATCCTTTGAAATATCTGTAGGAAAAAAAGTGTTCGGATAAAAAGTAAAATCAGGAGCAATATTACCTTTTTTCATTGCGCGATACGTTTCCAATTGTTTTGCTAAATCACTGTTTATGGTGCAACTAACTTCATTCAAAACTTTCAGTGCAAGATATTCCGATGCTTGAAACAAACTGTGACGTTCCAATAAATCGAACAAATAGTCTGTAATTTCATTGAGTTTCTTTTCGTCTTTATTTAGGTGAACCATCATGGCATCGATTGAAATTTTCATTTCTATAAAAACAGAATCCAAAGATTTACCGCTATTTTCCAGCAACCAAAAATGACTTTCAACCGCATCTTTCAACAAACCACTTTTGTACAATCGTGAGTCTGTATAATCTATTTTTCTGAAAGCAGCTACAGTAGCAGGTATTTCTTCAGGGCGGTATTGCGCCACTACAGAAACAGAACTCACCAACTTTCTGGTTGGTAAAAACCAACTGACATAGCTGTCTTTTGGAAGATTTGCTAAAAATACAGCATCTTCTGCTCTGATTCTATTTTTCTCCTGTTGAATGGCAACATTTGGAGTTTGATGAATGGCAAACAAAGAATCTAAAGTATAAATCTTCTCCAGATATATCCAGGCACTTAATGCTTGCTCTCTTCTTGGGTGTTCTTGGGCATACTGCTCAAACCATTGGTTTTCTTTTCCTTTGATGATTTTGAGTGTTTCGGTGTAGCTTAATGCTTCGCCCATTATTTCTATGTCTTCACCACTGAGAATGACAAACAAAGGTTTATTATCAGCCGACATTAAGTAACCCACTCCATAATCTGATTGGGAATAGTTTAATTTGAAACTACCTTTTTCGTTTATGGTTGTGGATGAAATGGCGTAAGTTTTCAGACCATTGAAGCCTTCGAGTTTGATGGGTTGGTTGGCCAATAAAGAGAGGTTGCCGTAGACGGATTGGGAAAATGCCCAAGTTGAGGTCAATATAGCAATTAGTATATAACCCAATCTTCGCAAACGATGTTAATAAATAGCCTCATAACTCTTTGAATCAAAGAGTTACGAGGCTTTCGGGTTTCACCCAAATGGTGTACTTTTATTCTGCTAAAAAAAATGTACCATGAA
>Ga0169931_10006626_pt1 | contig 17381 bp, 13 predicted proteins | sample Kivu_15m_20L_FD_129675 | JGI IMG/M metagenome (GOLD analysis project Ga0169931, IMG submission 129675) | Freshwater microbial communities from Lake Kivu, Western Province, Rwanda to study Microbial Dark Matter (Phase II) - Kivu_15m_20L... | ecosystem: Environmental > Aquatic > Freshwater > Lake...
ATTTTATTGTAAATAAGTGATAAAATTATCAAATATCATTTTTATACATTTAAATTTTATAAAATTCTAAGTGGGATCTAAAATAATGATATTTAAGATATAATCAGGACATAAAATATAAAATCTAGGAAAATATTCAAAGTTTTATTAAGAAATAAAAAGTTTATAAAATGAAAAATTAATTAATTTATTAGTGGCCTTCTTCACCAGATGAGATATTCTATTAAAATTAAGTATTAAAATTTAAAATTTTGTTTTAGGAAAATATTTAGGATTTCCCTTATTATAGAAACCGTATTAGATTGATAAACGATTTTTTTTAATGATGAAATTTTCATAGATCTTTGAGTCTTGAGTTCTTCCAATAGCGTCAATAACTTAAACTAGAATCACTCCGGTTAAACTGTGAAGAGAGAAAACACCAGCAGAGTCTCTGATTTTATAGCTTTTGTTGAAGAACGTCACAATACGTGATATCTGAAGACCAAAATATTTCCAGCGCAGCATTTGAGGAAGAGTGAAAGCCATGGGAGAATGATTAGATCAGCATTTGAAGCGATGAGACATCTCCAGCAAGGGTAGTGTTGAGTAATTATTTAAGGTGTAATTTTCCGTTATATAATAAAGGATAAAAAAAAACGTCATCATACAAAATTCTTTGATAGCTACAAGTGTTGATATTGCTGTTAGATTTTCTGTTCCTTTAGTAAAATGAGAATTAAAAGAACCTAGATCCATTATGAATTAAGTTACGATTGTTACGAATCAATCAATTTAATGTTGTCTTTTATATAGTATCTTTTCTTCCATTAATTGCGGAGATGATCAATACCTAGAAAGCGCATGTACGTTATTATATCCCTAAATTATTATCAAAGATAAGCATATACCTGTTATTCTTGATGAGAGAGCCCAGAAGTATGTTTGAAAGTAGCCATATTTAATATAGAGCGAAGTTCAATCTTACATAAACAGCTTCTAATATAAGGATAAAAGACTATTTATTATACTATGGTTGGATGAATTCAGTGATTTATAAATAAATTCTACAAGAGGTGGGTTAGTCGAAATTGCAGCCCTAAGAGATAGATATATATCTTCCAAAGCTAAATACGCATCGGAGATCGATAGCTAAGAGACATGCTAATTTACATCGAAGGGATCTTATATCCACATTTTTTTCTTACTTTATCTAATTTACTTAGCCTAATTATTCTTAAACCCTTCTTGGATTAAAGATACCAACAGTGTAATCAATTAACACTAGAAAAAAACGGTGGATTTAAGATCCCCTCGGTGGAAATAAGTGAGATTCGATAGCAAACAAGCAATTTGAAGGAACGATGAAAAGGATTTTGTAAAAAGAGCGAAAAGATCAGAAATCGTTGAGTAGAAAGCGGGAAAAATTGATGGTCCTACTGATAGATATTGCTGAGACTCACTGCATAGCTGATATAGATCTACAGGCAAAATGAAGGCAAACGCATCTAAAAAGGCTTAACTTAGGAGGATGTATTTGAATTGACAGAATATTTTAATTATGCGGAAATCGTTTTTACTGTCTTGTCTTGAAAAATGAACCAAGGAGTCTATCCTAGTTGCGAATGGAAAAACTCGTAAATTTAATAAAAGTAAAATATGCGCAGCGCTAGCAAAGCATCAACCGACTGGTAATAAAATAAATTCTGGGCTTTTATTTAAGTAATTTAATTTTTTGTAAAATGTTTGATTTATTTTGATGGGTATTGAATTCGTTGTGCCAAAATATATGTTAATTATTAACAAATAATATTAATATCATAGAAAATTACAAAAATAGTTGTGTGTAAAGATTTATAACTTTTTAAGGTTTCAAATATTTTGATAAATTTCAAACTATGTGATTAAAAAAATTTTAATATTTATTTTTTTCAGATAATTTCCATAAGCAGGTTTCAAATATTTAGTTGTCATTTAAAAATTTTATGAACTCAAAGTAAATAAAAATATATCTTATCCCTATAATTAAAATATTTAAAATTATTAATATAAAAAATTAAATAAAATTAATTTATTTATTATAATCATCACCAAATTTCATTAATTTATTAAATCAGTAGTTTAAAATAAGTTCTAAAATTTCTTTACTCCTGTCACTTGAGATTGTAACTTTACTGACCACCTATTTTATTGGATAAAAGTAAATATAATTATAAGATATTACAATATCGACTATATATTTGGGGATAGAGATATTTTCTTCGACCATCAAAACTATGAGATCAACTAAGTCCTATTTAAATTTATTAGAATATAACAATTATACCTGAGTCCTAGAGTATTTGATAAAAATCTCGCATAGTCGTAGTGGTGCAATTTTTTTAGCACAGTCAATCTAAATAATGAATATTAATTATTATACAAGTAAATCTGGCAAATTCACATCAAGATTTAAATTAGCATTAGCATATAACAGGCAGTCGATTGCATTCATAATAAATTCAACTCTTTTTGTTTCCACTATTTGCTGGATGAAACTCGCAAGCATATTATCATATAAATTAGAATGACCAGTATTCGGAATATTAAGAGCTATGTAATGCCCTGTGTTTTCATCATCTATACTCATGTCATTCTCATTTCTAGAATTAGAAATATATCTGTAAGATTTTGAGATCATAACCTTGATAAAATTAATGATAAGTTTTTTGGCAGAATTATTATCAAGTGCTGTTATCAATTCACAATCCAATACGATAGAATAAAGTTGATATTTAAACAGGTAGTTAAGAAGGCCATTAACACAGCGAATATTGTTATACTCTTCTATTTTTAATCCGCTATTGATCAACCTACTTTCGTTTCTGATAAAATAACTCAATAAGTCGATCTTAGAATTGATTAATTTATTTTCTTTTATCAGACCTTCTTTTGTTATAAAGTTTACAGAATAGTCTGAATGAGTAATATCCCTGTGAAGAAATGTAACATTTGACTTACTTGCTTTCACTGGATTCGACAATTGATTTAGACAGTTAGTAATGTTAAATATAACAGTATTTAGTTCTAGATAAACTTTTTTAAGATCTGTCAAATTAAAAGCATTCATTTTGATCACATCGGATATTGCCTCAGAGTAGGAATAGTAAATTTTAGCAGCCTTTTCGTAATCCTTCATAAGCGAATAAATTGAGAATAAAATAGAAAAGTAATTAACGTTCCTTTCCAGATCAAGTACATATTGAGAGTTCATTGAATACGAAGAGTTTATATTTTCTCTTTCTCCGGCTGCTATTTGTAAGACGACAGATTCTGTTTCAAGTCTCAGATCGAATTTTAACAAATATAAAATTTTTGTGTTGTCTTTTAATTTTTCACAACGCATTTCAAGATTTTGACAGATATTGTTTATGAACTCAGATTCCTGAGTGATTAATTTTTTACAAAATGAAATGTTGTCTGGAGATTTCACCAAATAATTTACAAAGATTCCGATGATGTCGGAGTTTGAATTCAAACTTTTGAAATTTTTTATGATAGTTGAATAACAGCTTAAAGCTAGATCAATATCAATATCTATACATGATTTAAGCATATTAATTAAGAATTCCTGAATTTTATTTGATTCTTCGGATGTGATACTAGAACCCAATCCTGAAACGGTAGGATAAATAAAGCTATAACAGTGGAAGTAAAATTCGTATTTCATTTCATCTGATAAAATGTGTTTCATCTGCTCTTCTACATAATAAAAGCCAGCAATCACATAATTGTTTCTGAACTTGTTAATTTCATTTGCAGATATTGACCTAATATCTTTATTTGCCAAATTTTTGGAGAAATTTGAGTAAAATTCTTCTAATTCAAAAAATTCATTTGGTACAGAAGCATTAGAGATATCTATGAGAATAGAAAAGTATTTATTCAAGTAATCTTTCATCCTTGTCATGTCTCCTATATATCCCTGACATATAATTCCAAAGAAAATATTTTTAAGTCTTGAATCATTTTGAAGTTTAAGTAGTAGAGAAATTAGTTTGTACTCCTTCATTAAGAACAGCCTTTCAAATATATAATAATTATTTCTTTTTTCGAAATTTAGTCTTCGCCTGACATTTTCATCTCTACTATTAAATGAAATATAATTAGTCCAAATGTTCCTAATAATATAATCAACATATTTATTTTCGACATCTCTGAATATATTTTGTCCGAATTTATAAAGATTTTCATAAATAGTCAATTGCACGAAATTCACTTCAAAATCATTTGAATTAGTTTGATAAGGAATAGTATTATTGTGAGAGTATCCTTTTTCGACAAAGCAAACATTATTTATGATAGAAGATTGTATTAGGCTAATTTTACATTTGTGGCTCGCCAAGATCAGACAAGAAGAAGTTTCATAAAAATTGGCCTCAATTTTCTCTTTCAAAGAAAGAAGATTAAAATGAGCCGGATTGTGACGTTCGTTCATGTTGAGATAATTTACATTCACTGCAATGGGATTTTTGAAATATTTTTTCATCCAACTTAATAAAGCTGTAAGATCTCTAGAAATATTAAAAAATGCCTGGATTTTTCCAAATGTTAACTTTGCCAAAATTTCTATAAATTTTGAGTTGAATTTTTCTGTTCTAATCTGGCTAGCCATCGAATCCATGTATATGTTCATATTTCCTCTATAATTTTCTGCCTCAATTATCTCTACGATTCCATCATTAGATTCTTCCTTATATTTGCGAATGTTCTCTAAAACTTTTTGAACATGTTCATCTATGTAACCTTTGTTGTTCAAGTAGGTATTGTAAATAACTTGGTGAATAACGTCAAGATAATTTAAATTGTTGAATTGATTTTCAATATTGAAATCGAAATGTTCTTTTACAAAAGCTTCCATAAAATCAATGTTGTATTCCGAATAGGAAGAATTATTCACGAAATAGTTGTAAAGATATTTTTCATCATTAATTAAGAGATATGCCTCAGTTAAGAAAATTCTTAAAAGCGCAAAAATTATCAATAGCATATTTTCACTAGACTGCTTAGATTCTAATGTCAAATAGTTCATAATTCTAGATTGAAGATCTGTAAGGACATTGATGTTGTGGCTTTGATATTTATTTATATTCTCTGATCCAAATATAAGATTCCTCAAGTAGTATTCATGTGAATTGATTATTTCATTTATGTATTCAAAGTCACCTCCAGATTTCAAGAAAGAAATTCCTTTCTTGCGAATTAATGAAAGACCTTCGATTTCTTTGGTAACGAAAAAGCCGAGTGAGTTTATCTTATTCTCGTTAGATATTTTTATAAGATCTTCTATTGCTTTTTGAAGGAACCCCGCGGATGAAATATTTGTATCGCTTTTATTTTTTGAATATTTCTGAAAATTCTGACAGGATTTTTCAATAAAGTATAACACTTGTGTTTTATTTAAAAACTTCTGTGGTGCTAGTTCTGACAAATGGTTGCCTGAACAAAATTTAGAATTAAAATAGGAGATTAGTATATCTTCATCCACAAAATCTCCACATCTCAGTAATTCATAAAGTAACTGGATTTCAATGCTATCTGTGAAACTCATTTTAAGGCATTCAATTATTTTCTTGTTGTTTTTAGGGATATAGGAGTATTCCGATTCCAGATTACTTAAATTATAATTTCTGTAAGATTTAATTTGGTTGAGAATGTTTTCCAAGTTTTTGATTTGATAATCATAGAATACAATTTTGGGTTCTTCTGTTAGGATAGGATTTTTATCAAGAAAATCACCATCCATCATTGATGGGAGAGACAATTTATTAATTGAAAATATTTTCAAATTATATTTTAACATTTCATTTTGGCTTACTTCACTGGTTGATCCTTCGTTGTAGTGGGGGTTTTCATACAGCACCCAAATTTTTTTATCGTAATTTATGATATCCACTAGCTTACCTGAGAGTTTGTAGATTCTGATGTTTTTTATTCTGACATCTTGTCCTAAATCGATGAATTCATAGAAAGCATTAAAGTCTTTAATTATCCCAACTGTTTCAGACCTGATAATTGCATCCATGTTGATCTCTGGGATGTTTGCAAACCAAACTTCAAAAGAAGTTAAGATGTAAGTGAAATTGTATTCTAGATAAACTGAGAATATAAAGCATTTGCTTCTTGACTGACGTAGATCTTCCTCATTAAATTTTAGGACGTGGAAGTTGATTTTACAATTGATCAATCTTTCATCTATTCTGTTTTTAATCAAACAGTTTTGATATATCTCTCTCTCAGTTTTGTAATTGTAAATCTTGAAGTTGAATTCTTCTGTGACATAGGCAAGAAGATTATTTCCTACATGCTTGATAGATTTGATTGAATCTTGAGAAGATTTCTTTGTGTTTGAGAATATATTAAGATTAAGCTTAAGATTCATAAGATTCGAGATCTTCTCTTTAAGCATGGACTTTTTGATTTCATCCACAATTTCCATTTTTAGATTACCCTTGTGATTTTCAAGTTTTATCAGATAGATTACTCCTGTTTCGCTACCCAGTGCGAAGAAGTTTGAGTTAAAGAAATTCAAATATTCAACAGTGTTGATATTCATTGATTTATTGAAAAAACCAGATGACGTGGTGTATGTTTTCAAACTGTCAAATTGAATTTGATTAATTTGACCATCAACTGTGAAAATTGTTAAAAGAAAGCATTCTTCGTTCAAAGGCAGAGCGGTCACGTTTTCTATTATCCAATCAGTGAAAATGATCCTATATTTCTTAATAATAGGGGTCGGGGTGGGGCTTTTGTTGTCCCTGGTTTGTATAGTCTTTGTTATCGTTAGATTTAAAGTGTTTTTTTCCATGTTTCTAAAATACATAAATATTTACTTATATTTGGCTTACCCGAATATCAAAAGGTTAGGCAGCGAAACATTTATTCCTTTCGTACCAGTCGAGAGACCGACATCAATTGATTGTCTTGTTTTAAACTCAGATTCTTTTGTGAAGTTTATGTCCTCTGGTTTGATCTCAGTGTTGCTTTCGAAATCGACGTAAATTTCCTTAAAGGGATTCATTTTTATAAATAATATTTAAATTTTTGAATTTAATTTAGTTAATAATTAATAAATATTTGAAAGTGAAATATTTAAATTTTATATTGAATAGTGTATATTGTATTTAATTCTAAGAAAATTTGTTTCTTAATTAAAATGGCAGATGAAAAAAGGCAGAAGAAATTATCAATATGCAGAAAAATCTTAGGATATTTAGGAGTCATATTTTTTTCAAGAATAGCATTGAATTTAGTTTATAAATTTAAAAGGAGGATTACAAGTCGTAGTATTCCATCCTGTCGAAATTCTCCATTCAGTATGTACGTAGTTTTCAATGGGTTGAACTCATCTTTATGTGATTTTACTTTATTTCTTGATCAAAGTAAAGCTATTCTTCAACAATTTATTACTCTTGGTTATCGTGTTATTTACGTATGTCAAAGAGGAATAAAGACGGATATTTGGGATATGATTTTAAAAATTAAACAAGATCTGAACATAACTGAGGATATAATTGTTCTCAAGACATTCCGTGAGGATTTCACCAGAAATAATTTCGATGCAGCAATAATTTCAGATTATTGCAAGAAGAAAATGGAAATTATTGGAAAATATTTTATACTCTTTAATTACTGTTCTTTATTGAATAATCTAAATACGATAGACGAAAATAGAATAGCTAATAACATTGATATAGGTATTGGAATTATCACACAATTATTCAATCAATATATATTTTTGTCTACGATGTTTATAAAGACTATCATTGAAAAAATGATTAGGAACAAAGGGGAATTTTATATCATAGGAATGTGCGATAAAATAAGAAATAAGAGTTCTTGTGATTTTAATAGAATGTCATATGTGTATTTTAAAAATCTTCATAAAAGCCTTAGAACTGAATATAAGAATAAGATCAAAATAACATTCGTTAAAAATATTCAGAATGATTTTCTTAGTAATACTTGCGTTAACCCAATCAACAGATCCTCGCTTGATAAGTCTACCGTCACCATGAATTCTAATTTCACTATAAATGAAATAATCCTCTTGGAAATTGACAGGATAAATCTTAACCAGAGCAAGAATATACAATTTAATTCAATATACAGTTATATAAATTATCATTTCTTTGTGAAATGTTTTTAAATATAAATAACTTGCATAATAAAATAATTAAAAATTCTAAAAGGACATGTATTTATAAATAAAAAGGGACGAGGCCTTCTTTTCTTAAATTATTAATTTGATACTTTTATACATGATTCTTCGTATATTTTAATTAATTGTAATTAAAATATTCAAGATTAATAACGGTAATTAAATATTATTTCACGAAAAAATTAAACAAGAGCGAATAATTGATTCGTATATAACTATATTTATATTATTACTTTATATAGAATTTATTTTAAATATTCATTATTCAATAAATTTCTTCTTTTCTTTTAAGAAAATATTTTTTATAAAATATATTCTAAATTTTTGAGATGTCAACTCTCCCTTCAAATATACTTAGTATGTCAACTTAGGTGTTTTAACTTCTTCCTCATAATTATAACCTTCTCTGTTCCAATGTTTAACTTCAGGTGTTTTTTTAATTAAGTAGTAATAAATCAAATAAGCAACAACGCCCTTAGACAACCATCCATGTGTGGTATACCAGGGGGCGAAGAATGTAAGAGGCTTTCTGATAGAAGAAAAGAATTTAAATCTATTCACACGATAGAAAAATTGTGATCTTGTATTATGATTATTTTCATGCTGATCTAGATAAAATTTGAATAATTTTTTTCCTTCGGGCATTAAAATGAATTATTTAATTATTCATTTAAAATATTTGAAAAATTTTTATATTTAAAATAAAACTTTTCAATTCAAAAATTAACATTTGATTATAATTTAAATTCCATATTTTAAATGAATTCTAAATTTACGGAGCTTAGGCCACTTTCAGCAGGATTTAACAAGCTGACGAGGCTGAAGAAGTAGAATATTCAATAATTAAATACAATTTAGAAACATTTATCACGTTAATACAAGCAACCAGAATCAAAACTCGTATTATGTCCAAAACTTGTCTAATAATGTCCAGAATTTTCCAGAAACCTCCCCCAACAGAAAAAACTCTTCGATTGTTAGAATTAAATCTGCCAATACCAACTATTACGACAGAGAAAAATTATATGAAGAAAATCTCAAACTTAAAAACGAAATCAACAAGTTCAAAGATGTTTTAAATTTACAAAAAAAGGAAAATTACAATTTAGAATTGGAAATAAACAAGAAAGACAAAATTATTGATGAGATGGCTAATGAAACTCAAATTTCAGTTAGCAACCAGATTTACAGATCCAACGATATATTCACTCAGAAAAATACGAGTTTTATTAAAGCCAACGAATCCAAAATGTTGATTAATATGAAACGACAATTCAAAGAGTTAAAAAGAGAACTGAATTCTAAAAAGGAAGAATTAGAAAATTTGAAAAAAACCTTGAAAATCACAAAACTTAATGAGTTGACCATAGAAAATAAAATTATTTTAGAAGAGTCTGCGAAAATTAAAAGTTTATTAGAAATTTCACAAAAGCAAAATTTGGCTAATAGCAAAAATTTAAAGGATAATTTGGAGCTTAAGGAGTTAAATAAAAACAAAGATATCTTGATACAAGAAATGAACGAGAAGATGAAATTTATGCAAACAGAAATTCTTGAGAAAAACGAAGAAATTATGAAATTGAAGAAAATAAATAATGACCATTTAGAGAAAATTAAAAAATTTAAGAAGGATTTGAAATTTCAGTACCAAATAAATGAAAAATTGATTATGAGCACTGGAAATATTAAGGAATCTAGTGAATATCTAGAATTAAAACAAGAAATGACAAAAAAACTAAAAGAAACAAAAAAGGAAATTTTGTTTCTCAAAGAACAAAATTCAAAGAAGGAAAAATTAATTTCTGATTTGAGGAAGTTCTCGCAGAATCCCAACCAGAATCAAATCGAAAAAAATTCAACAGCGAATTTTATAACCCACAAAAATACTGATGAGAATCCAGAAGAAAAAACAAACTCTACTCTTTTGCTTATTAAATCTAAATTGAGAGAAGTAATGAAAGAAAACGAAAAATTGAAAAACGAAAATTTCGAATTTTTTGAAAAGATTAAAATTTATGAAAATAAGGAATACGGAATCGAGAATTTATTAAAAAGAGACACAAGCAGTGTCAATATGAACATTTATAACATAACACCTAACCAAATGGAAAACTTTGACAAAATGAACGAAAGTCAGATGAACGAAATGATTTACGTTCTTATAAAAAATTTCGAAGCAAATCGCATAGATGTCAATATACTCGAATCGAGACTTTTCGATGAAGAAAATTTGTTGAGCCTTCTAAAATCAGGAAAGGAAAAAGCCTTTTGTGAAAAATTGACTAATCTAATTTTGAATTTATTGAAAATGTACTTGAATAAATTAAATAAATTTATAGAAAAAATGAAAAAGACAAGATGAGCATTTACTCTTTGATAAAAACATTTTTTTATATGAACTACAAAAATGACAACACAAAGCCAAATGAAGAAGCACAAAAGGATCCGCAAATCGAATTTAAAAAAGAATTTCTTTCTCTTTTTACAGGAATAGAGTTTTACACATCTGAACAGAAAGGAATCTTGATAAGAAAGTTAAAAAAGGTAATACACATACTTATTTTATTTATATTATTTTAGAAACTTTCCCAATACAAAAACTCCTTCAAAGAGGCTTGTAAATTTTACGATGATTCCAACAGAGGACTCATCACATTCTCTCATCTCAAAAAAATTCTTGATCATTTTGAATTTAAACCAAATCCAACCTTTGAATTCCTTGTGTACTTAATGAAATCCTTTAACGATGACACAGCATCTATTTACGAATTAAAATACGAAAATCTTTTTAAAATTTTCGACAATTCTGAAAATATTTCAGATAAAAATGAATTAGACGCATTAGAAGACGAATGCGAAGAAGAAAGGGAAGAGGATGAAGATCATGAGATGATTCCTAACGAAGAAGAAGAGGAAGTCGAAATAGAAATCACATCAAAGGAGTATAAAAGAAAAATTTCGAATATTATTGTCAAACTTATAAAAGCTCATAAGCGAAGTGAAATCTCTTTAGAAGATCAACTTGCAAATTTGGTTTTAAGCGAAGTTACAGAATATAGATCAATAAAATTATCAAAGATAATAGAACTACTTAATGAAGAATATAAAATAATTCTTGACACAATTGATATTTACTGTCTCTATGCAAAATTTAGACATGATGAAAATGACCAAAATGAATATGAAGAGGAGTTGATTGACTGTGATAAATTTATTCAAGAAGTAAATCTCATGAGAAAAAATGAAAACGAGGATAGCACGAGGTTTAGAGGAAGAGAAGAAGAAGGTCTTGAAACCCAAAAAAAAACAAATGAAAAGCTTGAGAAAATTATTACAAAATCTGCGAATTATATCAATTCTCCTAGAAAATCATCGAAAATTTTGAAAAATGTAATTGAATCTAATTCAACAAATCAGATTGCGACCGCTGATTTTATACAATTGATAAGAAATAATTTGAAATCCAATAATATTTCTTTTGAAGAGTTTATAAAACAAGAAGATACCAGTTTTGAAAAAATCAAACTGGGTATAATTAATAATCAAGAGGATTCTGAAATGATAAATAGATATTTAGATATAAAAGCTTTTGAAAAATTTTTGTTGACAAAGGATATTATTGTTTTACTTCATGATCCATTGAAAAATGACATATTGAAAATAAATAGAGATTGCTATAATATTAAAATTGATAATGAGATATTATTTAGCGAAAATTATATAAATTTGGATTACCTGAAATACATCATTGAAGAGGATCATTCAGAGTATGAGAAAAAGACTTATCTTGGATATGCCTTGGTTAAAAGGAATAAAAATCAGAATTTGTAATTATAAATTAATATATTATAATTGATAGCTCAATCAATGATAATGAGAATATTTTGAAAAATGAAAAGAATGATTTACAATACGACTTCAATTTTTCAAAAAAGAAATTAAAACCATAATTATTATATAAATTACTAAAAGTGAAATATTAACAGTTTTAGTGTTATAATAATTATACTAAATTATTTAAAAAAATTTAAATTAATAAAATTTTATTTTACATTTTCTTATGTATTAAACAATAGATTAAAAAATTAAATAAAAATACATTTAAAATAAATATGCTTACACTCCCAAAAATGAACAAGTTAAATTTTAGAAACTTAGAACAAGTTGCTTTGAGTATAAAGGGATTTTCTAAAATCTCAAAATCTAGTGGGGAAATAAAATTCGCAGATAAATTTCATGTAAATAATAATAAAGTATTGATATGAATTAGGCAAGTGATATTCAAATAACAAAAACAACTTCACAATTAACTAAGCCAGATCTCTCAAAACCTCTACCTTTCGGACTTTACCATACAGATCATCTTTTAGAAATAGACTACGATCCTGTAAACGGATGGCACAAGCCAGTAATCTCTCCCTACCATAAATTTTCAATTGACCCAAGAAACTCTTCTTTGCATTACGCGATTCAATTATTCGAAGGAATGAAAGCATTTAGAAACGTTAAAAAGGAGGGACAAATAACGTTATTTAGACCTGATATGAATATGAAAAGAATGAGAATTTCTGCAAAAAGAATAGGATTACCTGTAAGTGACATATATGTAAATACCTAAAACTTTAGGATTTTTCAGGGGAAGAATTGATAAAATGTCTCGAAGAATTCATAAAACTCGATAAGGACTGGATTCCTGACATTAGAGGGTATTCATTATACATTAGGCCTACATATATTTCAATGACCAACCAACTAGGAGTTCACCCCCCTAGAGAAGCAAAAATATTCGCTGTACTTACACCTGTTGGGCCATATTTCCCAACTGGGTTTTCGGCCATAAAAATTATTTGCAGTGAAAATATACATAGATCATGGCCAGGAGGATTCGGCTATGCGAAATTAGGTGCAAATTACGGACCTACCTTAGAATATTTCACAGAAATAAAAAAGAAGGGATTTCAGCAAGTACTGTGGTTAATTAACGATACGGTGACAGAAGTAGGTGTGATGAACTTTTTCGTCTACTGGATAAATAAAAATGGTGAAAAAGAAGTTATCACATGCCCGCTTGATGGAACTATTCTCCCTGGAGTAGTTAGGGACAGCGTAATTCAACTATGCAAACAATGGAATATAAAAATGTCTGAAAAACACTTTACAATTCATGACATGATTGAGGCAATTAACGAAAAAAGATTTTTGGAGGCTTTTGGAACTGGAACAGCTGCTATAGTGTGCCCTATAAAAGAGATTTCCTATAAAGGAGTTTCATACCAACTTTTCAACGATCCTTATCAAAACGTTGGCGAACTTGGGAAAAAATTATATGATTATCTACTTGATATTCAAACTGGAGTTATTGAGCATCCATGGACAAAAACAATAGAGTAATATTAAGAATTCAATCCGAGTAAATTAAGTACTACTTTATATTTTTAATTACAAATGAAAATTTCTATTTTATCAAAAATAAAAATTATATTTTATAGCTATTATTATTTTTAAATTAAATATAATTTACTGTTCAAATTCATTTATCACTGAAATTTATTTAAAATATTGAATGGAGAAGAAATGTCATACTGAAAATAAAATCAACACATCAGAAAAGGAAGAAGGTGGATTAGAAGAGTTAGAGAATTTAGAGATTCTTCATATTGAAAAAGTATACACCTCGAAAATAGAAGATTTGCCTGAAATCAACTTAAATCAATTTTACATAAAAGATTCAGAATTCGATTCTGATTGTCTTTCTAAAATAAATTTCTCAATTTTATTGAATTCCTTTCCAAATAGGAAAAATTTTGCAGAACCTTTGGAAATATTCCCTAACAAAATGAAATCCGTAAATGATTTCTTCTTCCTTACGTTCTGTCAAATTTTTAAAAAAAACAAAAAGTCAGAAATAGCAGAATTCAATTTGATGATTTACGAAGATGTTTTCGGGTCAAACTCAACAAACAACAATTCGAACCAAAATAAAATTTTATTGAACTCGACAAGTCTTGAAATCAAGCTGGACCAAATTACAAATTTCGACAAATTAGCAGGGTATAAATTTTTTTCAAATTTTTATGTAATTCCATTTAACACTTCGTTCATAATTTTTCTGGTTGTTTTCAAATTCGTCTTGATTATAAGAATCAAAAAACAAGAAAAATTAGGTGATCACGACAAAGGCACACAATCAGAATTAGAATACGAGATTTTATTCAAAAAAGAATATACTGATTCAAGTTTACTTCTTCTCGTAGGGTCTGAAAATTTCTCTAAAATGTTTAAATTTCATGTCTTGTTTAAACCAGGACACAAAATTATTACCTTCACATGTAAATTTTTAAAAGAAAATTGCCCGCAATCTAGTTCTGTTCACATAGAAGAAAAAAATTTGGACGGGTATCTAGAAAATTTCTTCGAACAGCAAATCACAAACTCAACAAGACAATTGATTCTGTCTAAAATTACAGTGTCAAACTCCTCTGAAATTTTATTTTTTGAAAAGTCAACTAAAAATATTTACCTGATAAATAAAACAAATCTGAATCAAATAAGAGCCATAAACGATCCAACAAAAGAAATTTTAAATCATAAAAATTTCTTTGCTTTATCTAATAAATCCAATGAGGAAAGCAATCGTATTTATTTGATAACTGATGAAATCATCAACGAAAATTCTATGAAAATTTCTTTGTGGAAAATCGACCCGCTCAACGAATGCGAATCTGTAAATTGTGAAAAATTGCAGTCGATTTTAATAAAAACAGATAATAAAGAATTTGAATTGGGAGATTATAGTTTTATTCTGATTGATGAAAATTACTTTTCCCTATATTTTCAAGACTTTGATAAAATTTACTTATTCAATGTGAGTGTACAATCTAACACGAATGAACCCGTTGCCCTGATAGAAAACATATACGAATTCGCCTTTGACGAATTATTTCCTTATATGCTTGATTATCAGATGAATTTAGATGGAGTTCTAACAATTACATTGTATCAAGAGGAAGAATTACTTAGATATAAAATTGATTTGAAAAATTTTTCAAGAAAGGTAGAAAGAAGAATAAGAGTAGAAGAGACATTTAAATTTAATAATTCTACATGTGAAAATAAAATAAAACATCTTTCATCTGAAAATTCTTCGGAACTTTCAGATGAGAAGAAATTCAACTCGTTTACAAAAAAATCAACCACGAGATATGAGGATGATAATAATCTCAGCCTAAATCCAAATACAAAATCTAATTCGAATTCAAATGAACAAGAAAAATCCAAAAATTCCTCAATTAAAAATAATATTTCCGTTCAAAACAAAGACAATGACTCTTGTAAAGAGAATTCAAGTGATAAAAATTTATCAAATAATTTAACTACGGAGAAATCTAATTTGTCTAAAAAGGCAGATAAATATCAGACTTCATATGAAGAGCCTGAACAGAAAAATAGAAATTCTTACAAATCAGATGAGAATTGTAGGAAAATAGAAACATTCGATAAAAATCTGAATACCCAAAGTTCTAAATATTCAAATCCAGAGGTACAAATTCAGAATTTCTCTGAGTCTATCGCTGGTAATTTTGTTAATTTAATCGAGGACCGAATAGAAAAAATATTTAGCAATAAAATCAACACATTCTCTGATAAAATTAATAATCAATTAGTAAATGTGTTTTCCTATATGAAATCTCAATCAGGAGAGCTTCAGCAAATAAGGAAGAACAATGAAGAGGCGATGAATAAGTTGATGGAAATTATCATTAATGTGAAAAGCAAGAATTCAGACTCTAACATAGCTGCTACGAATTCAAAAAATCTTGCTTTATCTAACTCCAATAAAGATTCAGAGACGAAAGAGAATAAAAGTAAGAATAATAAAGGACAATTAACAAAAAATGAAATTGAAAATAAAGCATTGACAAACACTACAAAATTAGTAAATACAATAACGAATATAAATAATCCTAATAATAATTTAAATGGAAACATAAACTTTAATAACAATTTTAACACACAGAATAAGACAATTAATAAAGGAAATTCAAACATAAACCTTCAACAAATAAATCCTCAACAGGCACTGCATATGAACAAGAATTTAGGAATGCAGCAATGTTTCGGATACCAGAATGCAACTTCAAATTTATATAATAATTCAAACGTAAATAACTTTCCTTATCAAATCGAATCAAACCTTCAGCAAGTTCCAATTAACCAAACTAATAGCAATTCTAATCTTAATAATATTTCACAACATAATCATCAACTATTACTTAACGCCCATAATAATCTAAGCAAGTCTCTTCCATTGAATAATGTTAAAAATTCAACAAATCTGTCAGGAAATATGCAGCACAACACCTCAGTTAATTCTGCCTACTATTACAACAATTTAGGTATTAACAACATTAATAAGAACGTAAATCTAAATTACCCATTCGGATATTATCAAACGTATGGACTAACATATCCTTATTACATGGCAAATATGAATTACACGAATTGCAAGCCTAACGAAATTCCTATTGATGCTAACAAATACAAAGAAGACGACATTGCACTTGAAAACTTGGAAAAGAATCTGTGTGAGTTAAATAAGGAAATTGGTGATTACAAGCTTGGGGCATTCGACTACAATAATGAAAACAACAAGATTATGAATTACAGCTCAGATAGTATGAATATTTTTAATAGAATAAAATTTTAGTTTCGAGTGGAAATATCGAGAGTGACAATAACCTCGTCAAGGTAAAAGATAATCTGGATAGAGATATAAAACCTTCTGTAGAAGCTAGAGCAGAATTAAATTCTATTGATGAATTAGAAAAAAATTCAACCTCTGATCAAAATCTGATTTATAAAAACGAGCTAACCATGTTAAACAGCTTCTTTTCTAATCCTAATTGCGATGAATTTGTTCATAATCTTAAATCTAAAGACAAAAACTTAGTGCCGAAAAAAATATCCAATTCAGATAACTTAAAAAAAAAGAATAAAAAAGTCTTAACTTCAAATACAAATAAGAAAAATAAGAAGAAAAAGAATAAATAATTAAATTTAAGCTAAAAGTTATATTTTTATATTTTGAAAATAAATGATATATTAAAATTCAAATTTATGATTTATTTGTTTTGGGGATTGGGGATTGGGGATTGGGGATTGGGGATTGGCCCAATCCCCAATCCCCAATCCCCAATCC
>Ga0169931_10006630_pt1 | contig 17374 bp, 16 predicted proteins | sample Kivu_15m_20L_FD_129675 | JGI IMG/M metagenome (GOLD analysis project Ga0169931, IMG submission 129675) | Freshwater microbial communities from Lake Kivu, Western Province, Rwanda to study Microbial Dark Matter (Phase II) - Kivu_15m_20L... | ecosystem: Environmental > Aquatic > Freshwater > Lake...
CCTATAGAGCCGTCGTAGACTACGACGTTGATAGGACGGGTGTGGAAGCGTGGTAACACGTTAAGCTTACCGTTACTAATAGCTCAATTGGCTTGATTTATGCACTGAAAAAATTTTTAGATATAAATTACAATGTTTATTTTTTATAAAATTTGATTTGTAAATTAATAAAGAGATTATAATTAATCATTAAAAAGCAGTAAAAATATACTGCTTTGATATTGATAATGTCGTATACAAAACTTATAAAAGCAATTATTGAAATTCCAAACTCATAAAAAAAATATTACTCGTAATTTAGCCAATAGTGACATTTGTGGATTAGAAATTAAAGATGAAAATTCTTATTACAGGCAATCTCGGTTATGTTGGAACGGTATTGGTTGAGCAGTTATACAATAATCATATAAGGGAAATCATTGGTTATGACTCAAATTTATTTAAATGGTGCAACGTAAAGAAAAAAAAATCTTTTGTTAAAAAACAATATTATCAAGATATTAGAAAAATAAAGAAAAAACATCTAAAAGGTTGTTTTGCAGTAATTCATCTTGCGGCAGTTTCGAATGATCCTATCGGTAATAAATTTTCAAAAGTTACTAGCGACATTAATTATAAATATACAATAAATATTGCAAAACTTGCAGAAAAGAGCGGGGTAAAAAAATTTGTTTATGCTTCTAGTTGTAGTGTTTATGGCTCACAAGGATTCAGGTCAAAAGATGAAAAAAGTTCATTAGCGCCACTCACGGCTTATGCCATTTCAAAGATAAATGCAGAAAGAGAACTAAAAAAGCTTAAAAAAATTAAAGTTACCTGTCTTAGGTTTGCGACAGCATGCGGATATTCGAATAGCATGAGATTAGATTTGGTTTTAAATGATTTTGTAACTTCTGCATTATTTAAGAATAAAATTGAAATTTTAAGTGATGGGAAACCATGGAGGCCAATAATAGACGTAAAAGATATGAGCAGGGCAATTATTTGGTCAGTTCTAGAAAATGATAAAAAATATCTAATTTGCAATGTGGGCGCATTAGATTCAAATTATACTGTTTTACAAATTGCAAAACATGTTGCTAAATATATTCCTTGCGAAATAGCTATAAATAAAAAAGCAAAAATAGACAATAGATCTTACAAAGTTGATTTTAGTTTGTTCTACAAACTGGCGCCAAAAAAATATCATCCTAAAATTAATATTAAACAAACAATTTTAGAAATAAAAAATAATATAATTAATTTAAAATATCTTCAAAAAACAGAATTTAGGGAATCAAAATTTATTAGATTAAATGTAATTAACAAATTGCTTAAAAATAAAATAATTGATAAAAACCTTTATAGAATCTCATGAATTATATTGCCACAATTTTTTGTCAAGTATGTGGACATAAACTCCCTTCTCCAAAACTAAATCTTGGTAAGCATCCACTTTGTGATGATTTGATACCTTTAGAAGAGATCGTTGTTAGTGAGGAATACCCGATAAACATATCTCTATGTGAAAATTGCTTGACTGCTAATCAGTTATGTAACATTAAAAAAGAAAAACTTTTTCCACAAAAATATCATTATAGACCTAGATTTACCCAAGATGTTATAAGTGGAATGAAAGAATTGGTTGACCAAGCTGACTTGTGCCTTAATGGATTAAAGAACAAAGTAGTGTGCGATATAGGATGCAACGATGGAACTCTTTTAAATTTTTTTAAAGATAAGGGGTGCAAAACAAGTGGCATTGAACCAACAGGAGCGTTCTTAGAGGCAAAGAAAAATCATAAAAACATCATTCATGATTTTTTCAATATAGAAAGCGCGAGTAAACTGAAATCGATTGTTGGAAGCCCTGATATTATAACTTTTACTAATGTTTTTGCTCACATTGAAGATTTAGAAGAAGCAATTGCTGTTTTAAAATCAATAATTAAGGAAGAAACATTAATTATAATAGAAAATCATTATTTGGGAACAGTTGTTAAGACTAATCAATTTGATACTTTTTATCATGAACATCCAAGAACTTATAGCAAGAAATCATTTGAATTTATTGCTAAAAAACTTGGAAGAAAATTGTTAGGAGTTTTTTTCCCAAAGCGATATGGTGGCAACATAAGAATATATTTGTCCAGTGAAAATTTTGTTATTAATGATCCAATGAATTTGAACTGTTTAAATAGTACAAATGAAGATTATATATCTAAAGATTTTGACAGAATGCAGTCTTTTATCGATAATTGGAAAAAAAATACACGAAAATCAATATTGGACTTAGCTAAAGAATATGGAAAAGTGTATGGAAAAAGCTTTCCTGGTAGAGCAGCAATTTTACTTAAATTAATAGACATAGATGAAAATATAATGCCTGCAATCTTTGAAAAAAAAGGATCTATGAAATTAAATCATTTTGTTCCAGGAACTAGAATTAAAATAGAAAGTGATGAAACATGGATGAATAAAAATAATCCTCCTAAAGTTCTTTTAATATGGGCTTGGCATATTCATCAAGAAATAGCGGACTATCTAAGGTCAGCAGGTTATAAGGGAAAAATTTACACGCCATTACCTGAATTTAAAGAGATAATATAAAAGGGAAATTTGAAATTTGGTATCATAGGAGGTGGATTTGGAATTTACGGGTGGCTTTCAGCTATAAGTTTTTTTAATGAAATTAAAATATCTACTTTATTTAAATACAAGGATAGAATTAGAAACCGAGATGATATTTTAAATATACAGCATCTTGAAAAGAAAATAAATTGGGTTCAGACAGAAGATCAGTTAATAAAAAACGTTGACACGCTTGTTATTGCAAAAAGACCAATAGATCAATTTAAAATTGTAAATTACTTAATAGATCAATCATGGAAAGGTAATTTGATACTTGAGAAACCTATTGCCCCAACACCAGAGCTAACAATGAGACTTCTTAAAAGATTATTAAGCAGCAAAATTAATATCCAAGCTGGATTTATACTTAATGAAACTGATTGGGCAAAGCAACTAAGTGAATTTATTTTAAAAAAAAAACCATCCACAATTTTATTTAATTGGAATTTTTACGCACATCATTACAAAAATAAAAATCTATCATGGAAATCTAATCCTAAATTTGGAGGAGGTGCACTAAGTTTTTATGCAATACATTTGATTTCCTGGCTTTCGTCAATTTCGCAATGGAAAGTTATTTCGTGCTCACCTCTTGCTTCGCAGACGGAAGATTCGTGTGTAATTTTTCAATTAGAAAATAAGACGACAAAAGTAAAAATTAAGTGCAATAGCATAAACAAAAGTTCTGAATTATTTTTAATAAAAGAAGATCTCAAACATAATGAATTTATATTAAAGTTAAAAAATCCATTTGATGAGCAATATAATAAAAAAAAATTAACAAAAATAGATTACAGAGTTCCTTATTTAATTAAAATAATAGAAAAAGTTATAAATAATAAATGGTTAAGAATACCATTGTTAAAAAAACAAGTTAAGCTATGGAGCGAAATTACAAGGGTGAGAAAATGTTATTAATGGTGTTATCTTTTAAGTAAGAAGTAATAGAAAATACTACAAAATAATCTTACGCAGTATCTTATTGGAGGAACCAGAGAAACTTGGGCACCATAGACAGTTGGTATCATAAATTCCGTTATTTTCATTTTTTTTTTAATAATTTCAAACATCATTTGTTGCTCAAATATCCACGAGTTACTTAAATTACTATAGTTAATTTTTGATAGATCGGAGACATTGTAACCCCTAAAACCACTAAAATATTCGCTATAGTTTTTTTTTGCTAAAATATTAATTATTTTAGTTAAAATTGGATTGGCAAAATATTTTATTTTTGGCATATTTTTTTTTACCGAATCTTCATTGAGAAATCTTGACCCGTAACTTAATGTACTTCGATCAAGCAATTTGATCATCTGTTTAATTCCTGATGCTGGGTATTGGTTATCACCATGTATAAATATAATTTTTTTGAAATTATTGTTTATAGCATAATCAAAAGAAATTTTCTTATTATATCCATAACCCATATTTTTTTTATGAGAAATAATTTTAAGATTTGGTATATCCATTTTTTTTTTTAATTTATTAATTATTTTTATAGTATTGTCAGAAGAATTATTATTAAGACATATTATTTCTTTATCCAAGTGTTTGTATTTTTTTAAATCAACAAATAGACTTTCAATAAACTTTTCAACATTAAAAGTGAATATCGATATTAAAATACTTTCCGACATATAGACTTAAGATAATAAAATTTTTATATTTATTCCCAAACTTTCCAAGGGGCATTTTTTGAATTGTAGAGATTTTCAAGATAAATTTGATCTCTTAACGAATCCATCGCGTACCAGAAATTTTCATGTTTATAAGCAGCAATTTGTTCTTTTTTTGAAAGTATTTCAAAGGGCTCTTTTTCTAAAATGCTCTCATCATTTTTTATAAAATCTATAATCTTTTTTTTCATAATAAAAAAACCACCATTAATCCAACCACTGTCACCATAAGGTTTTTCAACAAAAGATTTGACGATATTATTTTCTAATTTTACAATACCAAATCTCCCTGGCTGTTTAACTATGCTCATTGTGACAATTTTATTATTTTTTTTATGAAATGCTATAGAATTTTTTATATTAATATCGCTTACTCCATCGCCATAAGTTAAACAAAATTCGTCTTGTAACAAGTGCGAAATTCTTTTTACTCTTCCACCAGTCATAGTATTTAACCCACTGTCAACGATATGAATTTTCCACTTATCTTTTTTATTTTTTGAATACTTAATTGTGTTTTTTTTAACATCTATATAAACATCGGATGAATGAAGTAGATAATTTGCAAAATATTCTTTAACCAAATCGCTTTTATATCCTGAGCAAATAATAAAATCATTAATTCCATAAAATGAATAAAGTTTCATAATATGCCAAATAATAGGCTTGTTTCCGATACTTATAAGAGGTTTTGGTATGCGGGTAGTTTCCTCTGAAAATCTTATTCCTTTACCACCTGCTAATATTACACACTGCATAAATATAATCCTAGAATGTATACCGTTTGTTTACAACAACAACTATTGAATAAACATTTATTAGCATTTATAAGTTCTTAAAATTAGTTAAATTATTATGAAACCAAAATATAAGCTGCTCGAAATATAGCCTTTAATAAAGTGAAAAAAAATTCCTCTATATTAATCATTGGTGGACCGATTGTAGCGCCAGCTGCAGTGTCGTGTAGCTAAGTACGGAAGGGATAACCGCTGAAAGCATCTAAGCGGAAAACCCGCCTCAAAACTAGTTCTTCCTATAGAGCCGTCGTAGACTACGACGTTGATAGGCTGGGTGTGGAAGCGCGGCAACGCGTGCAGCTAACCAGTACTAATAGCTCAATTGGCTTGATTTATGTACTGAAAAAGTTTTAATCATAAAATAATTATCATAAGCTTTAAAATGAAATTTAAACTAAGTTTAATAAATAAAATTAAAAAATATAGATCAATCGTTCCAAATTTAGAAAGATCATCATTAAATATTTATGGTCGATTGATAGTTTAAAATTAGATAATAAAAAATATATATTAAGTTTAAAAAACTGTTCGGAACCGTCTTATCAATTATATGCTTATAGGCAATTATATAACTTTCATGAAAAAAAAATTATAAATGACCATGTTAGATTAAATGGCGATCACTGTATTGACATTGGAGCTAATATTGGTTTTTTTACTCAATTATTTCAAAAAAAAAACCCAAATCAAAAAACCTATTCCTTTGAAGCTGATAAGGAGGTTTTTACTATATTGAAAAATAATTTTAAAAAAATAAAAATGTAATTTGTATAAGAGGGTATGTAGGTAAAGATTTACATGTAGATAGTTTAATTAAAAAAAAGTTCAATTTATTAAAATTGATATTGATGGCTTAGACTTGTTAGCTTTAAAAAGTTGTGAACAAATAATTAAATCTTATAAACCAAAAATTATCATAGAAATATCTGAAGATAGCAATAGACTACATTCTATACCTTATCATGATGTTATAAGTTTTCTCGAAATAAGAAATTATTTAATTAATGAAATTTTAAGTTACGAATCATCACTTGGTTTTAAACAGTTTAACAGAGAACTTCACAGAGAAGAAGTTATAAATCTATTTGCTGTACAAAAGCTATAAAATTACCTCTAAATTATTAACAGATTGATTGTCAATTTATTTTTATTGCAAATTATAAAATTAGATAAATTTTTACTAAATGTAAATATATATAAGCAGACTTGTTTAATTTATAAAAAAAATTTTCTAGATAAAATATTTTCTCAAATCTAAACTATGAATAAAAAAATTAATAACAGCTTACTTTTTAAAATACAGTCTCTGATTAGCTAATAGAAACTAAATTTATTATTTCGTTTTATATTTTATTATTGATGTCTAATTAATTTTTTTAATTTTAATAATATTACCAGCTACTGTAGTTTTGATCCTAGTTTTCATCCATAACATAAATTATTCAATAACTGTAAGATGAATAACAATAAAATTTTTCTCAAAAAAAGTAAATTTTTATATATAATTTAATTATTTGTCATCAATACTGTAGAAATTGTATTTTTCAATAGTATATAAAGAGACTTATGAAAATTCTTGTAACAGGAGGATGTGGTTATGTGGGTTCCGTTTTAATACCAAAATTACTTAAAAATGGTCATAGAATCATAAACATAGATACACAGTGGTTTGGTAATTATTTACCAAAACATAAAAAATTAAAGAATTTAAAATTTAATTTATCAAATATAGAAAATTTAAATATTAAAAATATAGACTGCTGCATTCATTTAGCTTCCATAGCAAATGATCCAATGGCAGAACTTGACAAAAGTTTAAGTTGGGAAACATCTGCACTAAATACGTATAATTTAATGGAGTTTTTAAAAAAAATTAAAACTAAAAGAATAATTTACGCATCCTCAGGATCTGTGTATGGAATAAGTGAGAAAAATAAAGTTACGGAAAACACTCCTTTAAAACCAATATCATTATATAATAAAGTCAAAATGGTAACCGAAAGAGTTATTTTATCTTATTCAAAATCTATTGAGTCTTTTATAATTAGACCAGCGACTGTATGTGGTTATTCACCAAGGATGAGATTAGATTTAACCGTAAATGCTTTAACTTCTTCCGCATTGTCAAATAAGGAAATAAAAGTTTTTGGAGGAAAGCAAGTAAGACCAAATATTCATATAGATGATATGTGCGATATTTATAGATTTTTTTTAAAAGCAAATAAAAAATATTGCGGAATATATAATGCTGGATTTGAAAATAAGAGTATTCTAGATATAGCTAAATTTGTTTGCAGGCTCATTCCATCAAAAATAATTATATTTAAGGATCAAAGTGATCTAAGAAGTTACCGACTAGATTCGTCTAAAATATTGAGCCTTGGTTATAGGCCCAAAAAAAATATTCAAAGCGCTATTGGAGAACTTTGCAATAAGTATTCCGAAGGAGCATTAAAGCAAAGAGCAAATTTCCATTCCCTGAAATGGCTAAAGAGAATCTTAGAAAAATCATAGTTTTTTTTATTTAAAAAAATAATTTATCTTGCTAATTATAAATAAAATTTTTTTTTGACTTAGAAACTGATTAATTGGTAAACTAACAACTTGTTTTGAAAAATTTTCAGTATTTTCTAATTTTTGAAATCTTTTAAGGTATTTCTTAAAATGTGATTGTTGATGTATATTTTTTTCATAGTGCACTTTTGCCTCAATTTTATTTATTTTTAAAAAATTAAGGAATTTTTTTCTATTCTGTACTCTAATTACATATCTATGAAATGTATGGACCACTCCCTTGCAGCATCCAAAATATGGCTTTGCAATCTTATTAGATAAAAATTTATCATAAAGCTTGGATATTTTTTGTTTTTTTTTTGTATCGCTAATTAAGTAGTTTAACTTTAAATTTAGAATGCCCGCATTAATTTCGCTTAATCTGCTATTTCTTCCTGGAAATTTAGCCTCCCCCCTTTTTGCAAGGCCATGATTTCGTAAGAGAGATATTTTTTTAAATTTTTTTAAATTATTTGTTGTTATAAACCCTCCGTCTCCAATCCCACCAAGGTTTTTGGTTGGGTGAAGACTAAAACAGCATAGATTTTGACTATTTCCTATATACTTATCACCATACTTAGAGAGAATTGATTGAGCACAGTCCTCTATGACTATCAAATTATTATTTTTTGCTATTTGGTTTATTTTATTCAAGCATGCAGGCATTCCATTTAAATGAACAGGTATGATGGCAGAAGTATTTTTGGAAATTACTTTAAGTATATTTTTAGGGTCTATGTTGAACGTTTCATCTATGTCTGCAAACACTGGAATGCAACCATAATTAATTATGGCGTTAACCGTTGAAACGAAGGTGTTTGATGTTGTTATTATTTCTGTGCCTTTTTTAATATTTTCTGCGGCCATTGCAATCTCCAGAGCATCTGTCCCATTAGCGACCCCTGCGGTGTACTTGCATTCAATTATAGAAGAAACTTTCTTTTCAAATTTTTCAACATTCTCTCCTAAAATATAATTACCGGACTCTCCGATTTTTTTAAAAATTTGAACAGCTGATTTTTCTATTCTTTTAAACTCTCTGTCGATATTGTAATAATTAATTTTCATTAAAAAAAATTTTAATTTTACTTAACATGTGGCTAATGTCCTTATCTTTTATAAATTCATGAACTGGTAAAGAAATAGTTGAATTCGCAATTTTTTCAGCAATTGGAAAATCACCTTTTGTGTACCCATAAATTTTTGCCGCAGGCTGAAGATGCATTGGTACCGGATAGTGTATTTTGGCGTCTATTTTATTTTTAATTAAAAAATTGACTAGCTTATTTCTTAAATTTTTATTTTTTAGCCTAAACTCATAAAGGTGAAAAACTTCTTTTAAATTTTTGTTTCTTGTTTTCGTTATGACACCACTTATTGATTTAAGGAATTTGTCAATTTTCATGGAATTTTTAATTCTTTTAGCTGTTATTAGTCTTATTTTTTTTAATAGATGGTTAGCGACGCATGCCTGAACTGTATCTAGTCGTGAATTGTATCCAAATAATAAATTTTTATTTCTTCCCACGAGTCCATGATTTCTTAAAAGCATCATTTTATTAAAATATTTCTTATTTTTGATTATCACAAACCCACCATCACCCCAAACATTAAGGTTTTTTAAAGGATGTAGACTGAAGCATCCAAATTCACCAAAGGTGCCAGCAAATTTATTTTTATATTTGGCTAAGATGCCGTGGCAAGAATCTTCCACAATTGGTATTTTATATTTTTTTGAAATTTTTGAAATCTCCTTCATGTTGCAAACTCTTCCACTCCAGTGAACAGGTAAAATAGCCTTTGTTTTTTTTGTTAATTTTTGTTCAATTTTTTTTACATCGATATTATAATCGTCATCTACATCAACAAAAACTGGTATCGCTCCTGCAGTAACAATGGCGCCTATTGTTGCGTAAAAAGTATAAGGAGTAGTAATTACTTCATCACCCTCTTTTAATCCCAAACATTTTAAACTTAACATCAAAGCATCTGTTCCGCTCCCAACTGCAACAACATATTTTTCTTTTAGTAATTTTTTTATATTTTCTTCAAATACATCAACTTCTGTACCGAGAGTAAAATCATTATTCTTGATAACTTTTTCAATTTTTTTAAAAATAATTTTATAATCGCTAAACTGTTCTGATAAATAGTTGTGTTTGATATTGTAATTTTTATCAGCAGAATATTGTTTAGGAAGGAAGTTTTTCATAAAGTATTTATTTAATCTTAAAAAGAATATCTTTTGGTTCTATTTCTTTTATTATAGTTTCATAATAATCAATTGTTTTTTTAATCCCCAAATCTAGAGTGGTTTTGCACTTCCAGCCAAGCTCTAGCTTGGTTTTTTTACAATTTAAGTAATAATTTTTATCTTTACCTTTTCTTTCAGGGAATTGTCTAATTAGTTTAGACCAAGTGTAATTTTTAATTTTTAATACTTTCTTTATAAATTCTTTAATTGTGTAATATTTATCACCAGAAAAATGATATTTACAGCCAACACTCCCTTTTCTAATTACTTTCAACAGTCCATCATTGAAATCATCTTCAAAAATAAAATCTCTTTTTGTCTCCCCAGAACCTTGCAATGGAAATTTTTTTTTTTTGTTTATACAATAAATTAACTTTGGCAACAATCTGTGCATAGGCTGTCCACAACCATAAAAATTTGAAAATCTTGCAATAATAATCTTATTATCGGGATCTCGAATAAAATTGTTTAATAGCATTTCTAGAGCTAGTTTAGACGATGCGTAAGGAGTTGATGGATTGTATAGCATAGAATCTTCCTTAATTGCTTTTTGATTTGAGCCAAAAATTTCAGGTGTTCCGATATATATATATTTTTTTAATTTTTTTTGTTTAGATAGGTTTTTTATAAAATTTATTTTTGAAAAAAAGTTAATTTTAAAATATCGCTCAGGATCAAACCAGCTTTCATTTACCATGCAAATAGAGGCAAAATCAACTATATAAGTTGGACGAGTTATATTAATGATTTTTTCAAGTGAATTTTTATTGCTACTTAAATCTAATTTAAAAAGTTTTAAAGATTTGTATCTTTTGTTTTTTTTTAAAAATAACTCAAAAGGTAACTTTTTCTTAAGGTTGTATGTGCCAAAAATTTTAAAAGTTGATTTGTTTAGAAGAAAATTTGCAAAGCTAGAACCTGCAAAACTAGATATGCCAAGAATTAGAACTGTACTATTCATAATATTAATTTATAGTTATATTATTTATAATAATTTTTCAAAAAAAGTTGTAAAATAAACTGCATATGAAAAATAAAATTTACGAGGTGGGTCTTGCCCACGGTGTTTTTGATGTAATTCATATAGGCCACATAGAGCACTTTCGCGAAGCCAAATCTCATTGCAATAAGTTGATTGTTTCTGTAACTGCTGATAAATTTGTAAATAAAGGACCCGGTAGGCCAGCATTTAACGTTAAGGAGCGTGTAGCGTTTTTGAAATCAATAATTTATGTTGATGATGTAATTATAAGTAATCACGAAACAGCAATCCAAAGTATAAAAAAAATAAAACCAAATATTTATTTTAAAGGTTTGGATTATAATAAAATAGATACAAGATCTAAAAACAATTTAGGCAAAGAAATACTTGAACTTAAAAAATACGGTGGAAAGTTTCTAATTACAAATTCTAAGCTTAGATCTTCAAGTAAAATATTAAATGAAAACTATAATTTTATCAAAAAAGACGTAAAGCTTTTTTTAAAGACCATCGATAAAAATAATACCATAACAAAATTAGCAAGCTCATTATTTCAAAAAAAAGAAAAAGATTCTAAGGTTTTGCTAACAGGTGAGCCAATATTGGACTATTATTCTCGCGTTGTCATGCAAGGAAAATCTCAAAAAAGTAGTATTGTCTCAGCTACAAAAGTCAAAACAAATAAATATGGAGGTGGTTCAATTCTGGTGGCAAACTTATTGTCAGAGTTAATGGATGTCATTAACTATTTGGTAAACGGAAATAATAAAGTCAAAAAAATATTAAAAAGTTATCTTACCAATCCAAATAAAATAAATATAATTACAACCAAAGATCAAAGCTTTCAAAAATTTTTGATTAAAGAAAGATTTATAGATAAGTATAGTAATGCTAGAATTTTTCAATTAAATCAAAATCAGAAATTTTTTGACTTAAATAAAAATAATTTAAAATTTCAAAAAACTTTTTTGAAACAAATTCAAAGGTTCAAAAATATTATAATTTTTGACTTTGGTTATGGTTATTTTGATGAAACTTTTTGCAAATTATTAAAAACAAAAAATAACAAATTTTATATTAACTGTCAGACCAACTCCTCAAACTTTGGATATAATTTGTTTTCTAAATATAATAAAGCAGAAATTTTATGTATTGATGAAACAGAATTTAGATTAACTGTAAAAAACAAACATGACAATCTTTATAATTTAATTGAGCAAAATAAAAAATTTTCAAAGTATTACAAAGTGTTTATCGTTACCTCCGGAGCCGCAGGTTGTTATATTCTTCACAAAAAAAACATAGAATATATTCCAGCCGTTTATGAAACAACTATGGATACAACAGGCTGTGGTGATATTTTTTTTTCTACTTTTATTTATCTTTACTTGAAAAATCAATTTTCGTTGAGAGAAATTGCCTTTTTATCGCATGTTGCTGCAGGTCTGCACGGTTTAAATGATGGTAATAAAAATATAATAAACAAAAATAATTTTTTTCAAATCTCTCAATCCTTGCTTAAGTAAACGTATATAATTTGACTTAGAGATTAAAAAGTTTAGATGGTAAATTATGAAAGCATCTGATTATATTGCAAATTTTTTATCTAAATATTCTAAATACGCCTTCGGTGGCCAAGGAAGTAGCGTTATTCATATTGTTGATAGTATTTACAAAAATAAAAAAATCACTTTTATTCCTGGACAAACCGAGCAAGCAAGCTCTATTGCAGCAGATGCTTATTACAGAACTTCTAAAAAAATCGGAGTCACAATTGGCACAAGTGGCCCTGGTATTTTAAACTTTTTACAGGGCATGGCATGTTCTTATTTCGATTCTATTCCGGGTATTTATATAGCAGGTGCTCCCGTAGTAGCCCATCTTAGAAAAAATAAAAAAATAAGACAAATTGGATTCCAGGAAATGGAGGTACAAGACATGGTGAGACCAATTTGTAAATATTCAGTTTTAGTCAAACGCATTGAAGATTTGTCTTACGAGATTGAAAAATGTCTATACATAGCAAATAATGGCAGAAAGGGACCGGTTTTGATTGAAATACCAGATGATATTTCAAGAATGACCATGCCAAAAAAAATAACTCACTTTAAAAAATTAAGATTTATAAAATCAAAAAAAATAAAAATACAAAAAGTTAAAAATTTAATTCAAAATGCACAAAGGCCATTAGTTATTATTGGGAATGGATGTTTATTAAGCGATGCTATTCCTGAAATTAAGAAGTTTATTAAAAAAAACAAAATTCCCTATGCTGCCACTTGGGCTGCGCTTCATTGTTTTTCTACAGCTGACCCCATCAATTCTGGTTCGTTTGGTGTTGCAGCAACTAGATTCGGAAATTTTGCGTTACAAAAAGCAGATTTAATTTTGTTCTTAGGAACAAGACTAAGCACTCAGATTGTGGGAGGAAATTTAAAAAACTTTGCTCCAAATGCAAAAAAAATAATTGTAGAAATTGACAAGGAAGAACTAACAAATCACAGACTTCCAAAAATTAATTTAAAATTTAATTGTGATGTTCTTGACTTTGTTAAAAATCTTAATAATCACAAAATTATTACAAATTCTAGCTACTTAAATAAATGGAAGAAAGAAATAGTTTTGTTTAAAAAAAATTACCCTATTCTTAGTAAAAAAAATTTTATAAATAAAAAATTTGTGGACCCATATTATTTTTTTGGTCAATTTTATTCAAATATAAAAAAAAATTCTATTGTTATCCCTGATGCTAGTGCAAATTTAATATGGGCATACCAGTCCCTTAAAACTGATAAAAAACCAGATATGTTTACAGCCTTTAATCACTCCCCAATGGGTTATTCAATCGCTGCTAGTGTCGGTGCATATTTAGGATCACCAAAAAAAAAAGTGTATGCATTGATTGGGGACGGATCAGTACCGATGAACGTTCAAGAGTTGGAGACAATTAAAAACTATAATATTGATGTTATTATAATAGTTTTAAACAATCAGGGTTATGGACTAATAAAACAAACCCAAGAAACTTGGCTTAAATCTAAATACTCGGGGACAGATAAGAGTAGCGGCCTAAGTTTACCTAATAATCGCAAAATTTCATCGTCCTATAATATTAAAAGTTTTTCACTCAGAAATAATAAAGACATTAAAAAAAACATTAAGGCAATACTGAGTCTAAAAGGACCAATTTTAATAGACGTACTTATCGATCCAAAAGCAAGAGTGGAGCCAAAAATTGAATTTGGTAAACCGCTACATAATATGGCTCCTTATCTTGATAATTTAAAGTTGCAGCAAATAATGAAAGATTAAATTAATGGCTTATTTTGACTACGGCTATTTTTCATACAAAAAATCTAAAAAAGATACAGTAAAGAAAAAGAGAAAAAATTTAATGAAAAAAAGAACTATTGTTAACAGAATATTAGCTAATGATCTTGATCATAAATTTTATGACGGAAAAAGAATCAATGGTTATGGAGGATTTAATTATGATGAGAGATGGAAGGTATTTTTAAAAAAAATTATTAAAAAATATAAATTAAATAAAAATTCAGTAGTATTGGATATTGGCTGTAAAAAGGGTTTTTTTATAAAGGATTTACAGGATTTAGTACCTGGAATTACTGTATATGGAATTGAGGATCATAGATATCCAATATCTAAATCTTTAGCAATTGTAAAAAAAAATATTAAATATGTTTCTTCTTACTATGACATAAAGTTTAAAAAAAACTATTTTGATTTTGTTCATGCACATAATTCTATTTATCGATATAGTTTGAGGGATATGATTAAAGTTATAAAAAAAATAAGTTTTATCTCAAAAAAATCTCATATTACAGTACCGGTTTACGAGAACGAAAAAGAAAGAAGTAAGTTTTTAGACTGGTCGTTATTGGGAGGTATTATTTTAAAAGAAAAAGATTGGAAACAAATGTTCAAATTTTTAAATTATAAAGGGGACTATTATTTTTCTGGTGCAAAAAGCTACGGACTGTAAATAGATTTTAAAAATATGTATTTTAAAGCAGCGGTTCTTGAAAAAAAAAATACAATCAAAATATACGATTTATTAAAGCCAACCAATTTGTATAAAGGGCAGATCCTCGTCAAAATTTTTTATAGCTCAATTTGCCACACACAGCTTCAAGAAGTAGAGATGAAAAGAGGCAAAGATCCTTATTTACCTCATTGCCTTGGTCATGAGGGAGTTGGTCTAATCGAAAAAACATATAAAAATTGTAATAAATTTAAAACTGGGGACAAAGTTTGTGTTACATGGGTCAAATCTCGAAAAACAATTTCTAGTGGATATGTTTATAAAGATAAAAAAGGAAAAAAAATAAATTCAGGGCCAGCACACACCCTTGGTGAATTTGCAGTTGTGGATGAAAGTAGAATTTACAAATTAAAAAAAAATTCAAAATTTAAAAACCAAGTTTTGCTGGGATGTGCGATGCCCACAGCTTTTAATATTTTTACAGAAAATAAAATTAATAAAAAAGCAAATATTTGCATTTTAGGAGCAGGAGGACTCGGATTAAGTTTTTTATTATTAGCAAAAAAACTTGGTTATAATAATATTTCATTATTAGATAAAAATGAAAGCAGAATAGAACTTGTTAGAAAAAAATATAATATAAATACGCATACATCAATAAATCAAATAAGTTTTGAAAAATTTGATCTTGTAGTTGAGTGCACTGGAAATTTGCAAATATTTGAGCAATCTTTAAGTCTGGTCAAAAAGTTTGGAGGTAAAGTTATTGTAATAGGAAACTACCCAAAAAATATTAATGCTTTATTAAATCCTTGGAATATAATTGAGGGAAAGACATTAAAAGGAGCCTGGAACTCTGAAATAAATTTTAAAAAAAAATTTTTTAAATTAGAAAAAATTTTTAGTAGATTGAATGCAAATTTTTTTTTCTCAGGAAAGCAATATAAAATAAATGAAATAAATAAGGCATTTCAAGATTTAAAAAAAGGTAATGTAATTAGACCCCTAATTAAAATGATATGAAAAAAGAAAATATATTAATTAATGGGTGTTCCAGAGGCTTAGGATTTGATTTTCTTAAACACTTAAATTCTTTTTATAATGTTTATGGATTAAGTAGTATAAAAAAAAATAGTGAAAACATATTTTATTATAATCCAATTCAGGATATAAATTTGAGCAAAGAGTTAATTCAAAAATTAAAAAGTATAAAAATTGATCATGTAATTCATTGTTCGGGAGGAGGTTTTAAAAAACACGATAAATTATTAGATGTAAAAAGCCTTCAAAATTTATTTGATGTAAATTTCTATTCAATATATGAGATAAACAAATTTTTAATTAAAAAGAAATTAAAAAATCAAAAACTTAATATAATAATGTTCGGATCTCTTGCTGCTTTTGAAAATAATAAAGGATCTATAGGTTATTCAGCTGCTAAATCAGTTTTGTTGAATTATAATAAGAACTTAGCTTCCAGCTTTGTAAAATATAATGTAATAACTAAGTTAGTCATACCAGGATCTTTTCTATCAACAAGGGGATCCATGAACAGACTAAGAAAAAGTAATATAAGAATTTTTTCAAAATTAGAAAAAGAAATACCTTATGGAAGAATGCAAAGTTCTAGAGACATAATTAAATTTTGCGAATTTCTTTTAAAAAAAGAGTCTGATTTACTAAATGGTTCTTCAATATCATTAACAAACTTAGAGTCAAAGTCGATTTTTATTTAAAAATGATTATTAGTAAATTTCTTGATAAATTTAAAAAATATACTTTTAGAGGTTTTGTAAAATTTTTACTAAGTAAAATAATAATTAAACTTGGTGTTGCCAAGTTATTAAAGCTTAATTTATTTCTTGATATAGATAAAAATTTATTTCTTGATATAGATAAAAAAACCTTTGCTTTGTATTCAGAATTTATTGATAGAGTTTATGGCCGTGATAATAAAATTATTTTTGGAAAAATTCCTCTCGAATTAGTAAATGAGATTAAAAAAGAATTTTGTAATAATAATTCATTTGCAGAAAGCTCAAGTATTATTCTTAACTCAGCTTCTACTCATCCAATTTTACAAGTAACTGATCACTCACAAACTTTTAAATTAAAAACCAAAGAGAATATTATTGCAGGAAATATGCATAAATTTACTTACAGTACAAATTTATGTTTAAAAAAATTACATGATACACTTAGAAAAATGTTTAGTGTGCACATCAAAAGCCCATTTATTTTTATCAATACTCGGCTATGGAAAACTAAGCCTGGTACAAAAAATTTAGGAATGAGCGAATTTCACAAAGATGGTTTTTCCAATGGTTTTAGAAAAATAATGGTTTATTTAACCCCATCTAATGAAGAGTTTGGTAATTTTGAATATATTTGTCCTGAGGCCGGTTTAATTAGAAATACTGTGATTGAAGATGGGGGGGGGGGGGTGGGGGGGAGGGTTTTTTTTTTTTTATATTGATATTTACAACAGGGGGCGAG
>Ga0169931_10006631_pt1 | contig 17373 bp, 17 predicted proteins | sample Kivu_15m_20L_FD_129675 | JGI IMG/M metagenome (GOLD analysis project Ga0169931, IMG submission 129675) | Freshwater microbial communities from Lake Kivu, Western Province, Rwanda to study Microbial Dark Matter (Phase II) - Kivu_15m_20L... | ecosystem: Environmental > Aquatic > Freshwater > Lake...
ATCGTCGAGGGCCTCCCGCTTCGGATCGTGAACGGCGAAGTCCCCGAGTCGCTGAACAACAAGCGCGTGCTTTCGCTCGACATGGCGGCGCTGCTGGCGGGGGCCAAGTATCGAGGCGAGTTCGAGGGGCGCCTGAAATCGGTGCTGAAGGAACTGGCGCAGGACGAAGGCAGCACCATCGTCTTCATCGACGAGCTGCACACCATGGTGGGCGCGGGCAAGGCCGAGGGCGCGATGGATGCCGGCAACATGCTCAAGCCGGCGCTTGCGCGCGGTGAAGTGCACTGCGTGGGCGCCACGACGCTCAACGAGCACCGCAAGTACGTGGAGAAGGACGCGGCCCTCGAGCGCCGTTTCCAGAAAGTACTGGTGGGCGAGCCCACGGTGGAGGCGACCGTCGCCATCCTGCGCGGCCTGCAGGAGCGCTACGAAGTGCACCACGGGGTCGAGATCACCGACCCGGCGATCGTGGCCGCGGCCGAGCTCTCTAATCGCTACATCACCGACCGCTTCCTGCCCGACAAGGCCATCGACCTGATCGACGAGGCGGCGGCGCGCATCAAGATGGAGATCGACTCCAAGCCCGAGTCCATGGACCGGCTGGACCGGCGCCTGATCCAGCTGCGCATCGAGCGCGAGGCGGTGAAGAAGGAGAAGGACGAAGCCTCGCAGAAGCGCCTGGCGCTCATCGAGGAGGAGATCCAGCGCCTGGACAAGGAGTACTCGGACCTCGAGCAGATCTGGAAGGCGGAGAAGGCGCAGGTCGCCGGCAGCCAGCATATCAAGGAAGAGCTGGAGAAGCTGAAGCTCGCGATGGACGAGGCCCGCAGGAAGGGCGACTGGCAGCGCATGTCCGAGATCCAGTACGGGAAGCTCCCGGGGCTGGAGGCTCAGCTGAAGAAGGCGGAACGCGCCGACGACAAGCCGATGAAGGCGAAGCTGCTGCGCACCCAGGTCGGCGCCGAGGAAATCGCGGAAGTGGTGTCGCGCGCCACCGGCATCCCGGTGGCGAAGATGATGCAGGGCGAGCGCGACAAGCTGCTCCGCATGGAGGCGCGCCTGCACGAGCGTGTGGTCGGCCAGGATGAGGCGGTGCGCCTGGTGGCGGACGCCATCCGGCGCTCGCGCTCGGGGCTCTCGGACCCGAACCGGCCGTACGGGAGTTTCCTGTTCCTCGGGCCCACCGGCGTGGGCAAGACCGAGCTCTGCAAGGCGCTCGCGGCGTTCCTGTTCGATTCCGAGGAGCACCTGATTCGCATCGACATGTCCGAGTACATGGAAAAGCATTCAGTGTCGCGCCTGATCGGCGCGCCGCCCGGATACGTGGGCTACGACGAGGGCGGGCAGCTCACCGAGCTGGTGCGGCGCAAGCCCTACTCGGTGATCCTGTTCGACGAGGTGGAGAAAGCGCACCCGGATGTGTTTAACGCGCTCCTGCAGGTGCTGGACGAGGGCCGCATGACCGACGGCCAGGGCCGCACAGTGGACTTCAAGAACACCGTGATCGTGATGACCTCGAACCTGGGTTCCCACATGATCCAGCAGATGTCGGGCAGCGACTACGGCGTGGTGAAGCTGGCGGTGATGGCTGAGGTGAAGACCCATTTCCGGCCGGAGTTCGTCAACCGCATCGATGAGGTGGTGGTGTTCCACGGCCTGGGCGACGAGCACATCAATTCCATCGCCCGCATCCAGCTGAAGCTGCTGGAGACGCGGCTGGCGAAAATGGAACTGGGGCTGGAGGTGGCGGATGCGGCGGTGGCGGAAATCGCCAAGGCCGGCTTCGATCCGGTCTACGGCGCGCGGCCGCTCAAGCGCGCGATCCAGTCCGAGATCGAGAACCCGCTCGCTAAGGCAATCCTGCAGGGGCGCTTCGCGCCCGGGGACACGATCCGCGCCGACTACCGCGGCGCGATGAACTTCGACAAGGCGCCCGCCAAAGCTGCCGCCTGAGCCTCCGCACCTCAATCAGGGACAGTCCACGATTTCCCGGCAGCGGCGAAATCGTGGACTGTCCCTGTTTTCGCGCGGATGCGCCGTGTCTGCTGCAGGAGCTCTTCCCACAGGCCATCGGTGTCCTTGCGGAACACCGTGTCCGTGTCCACGTTGAGCACGGACCATAGTCCGCGGTCGAACTCGCCCTTCAGTTCGCCCGGACGCCAGCCGACATAGCCCACGTAGTAACGCGCCTCGTTGGGCGTGGTCTCGATGATCTGGTCGATGATGTTGGCGCGAAACGCCATGTGCAGCGTCCTGGTCAGCGCCACCGTGCCATTGCCCGGCGTGCCTTCGATCTTCACCAGCGCCACCAACGCGCCGCGCGAGAACGGCCCGCCGTAATACACCGGGTCGATCACCTTCTTCGAGGGCTCGTGCTGCGGGAACAGGCTCGCCAGCGGCCGCCGCGTCGGCCGGTTGAGGATCACGCCGACGTGTCCGCCGTCGGGCGCGGGGGCGGCGATGAGCACGGTGTGCCGGTAGTCCACGTCGCGCAGCGAAGGGTGCGCCACCAGGAGCATGGCGTCGTCGCCCTGCGCCTGGGCCGGCGCTGCCCAAGCGGCGAGGGCCAGCAGGAGGAGGCCAGCGAACCTGCGCGCTGCGGCCAGCAATGTGCGGGGCATGGTCAGGTAATTGTAACTCCGCCCCGTCTCAAGGGGTCCCAAGTCGTAGGGCTGGGAGTGGTGGCCCGCCGGATCATTTCCTCCCACAGTCCCTCGGTCTCCTTGGGAAACACCGTCTCCGCGTCCGCCGGCAGCACGTACCAACCGTCGCGCACGAATTCGCTTTGCAACTTGTTCGGCGCCCAGCCGGAGAATCCGGCGTAGATGCGGTACTGGCTCGCGGGATCGGCAAGCAGCGCCCGGATGTTTGCCGGGTGCATCGTCAGGTAGATCCCCTTGAGTACCGGGAACGCCAGGGCCTGGGGCGCTGTTGCCGAGCGGAACACGGAGAGGATCACGCGGCGCATCACCGGGCCGCCCTGGAAGACGCGATCCTTGTAATGCTCGCCCGACAGGTCCTGGGGCAGGAAGGCCTGCAGCTTCTCCTGCAACGGGCGGTTAAGGATCACCCCGACGGTACTGGCGTCTTCGGCCTGCGTCACCAGGACCACCGTGCGGACGAAGTTTGGGTCGGTGAGGGTGGGCTTGGCGACGAGCAGCAGGCTGTTGGGGGGGCGCGGCCTGCTACGCTGCCGCTACGGATGGAAGCAGACCGGCCAAAACCAGAAGCAGGACGCGCAGCATGGCCCGGCGCTCGATGGTCTCCCGGCTCAAGCCGACCTGTTGCCCGCCAAGCCGATGACGAATGCCGCCCAAAGCCCGACCAGCAGGAGAAAGCCCGCCCCAAACGCCGCGAAGCGCTGCATTACCCGGTTGTACGTGCAGTGAATGAAGCTGTGGGCGAAACGCAGCGCCACGTATACCCAGGCGCCGACGACCAGCCAGTCCGGAGTGAAGCGTGAACCGATCGAGACCGCCACCAGCGCGTAGAACAGAACGGGCGTCTCAAACAGATTCCTGAAGTTGTCGGCCGCCTGCACGTCCTGGAGCTTGGCCGCCATCTGCAAAGAGGTGGCTGCCGCCTGCGGATGCACGCGTTTCGCCCGCATTTCCCGCGACCGGACATAGAGCAACCTCAGGCCGACAACGAGGGTCAGGATGACGAGCGCAAAGGCAGACAGAACAAGCAGGGTGGAGGGCGGCATGGCTGGCGCTGCGTTGGTGAGTTGTCTAGGGGTCCGGCGGCGCCGCACCTGCGGCGCCGCGCGGATGCGCTTCGGTTACTGCTTCGGCCGGTGCAACGCGCACAGCTTGTTGCCGTCCGGGTCCCGAACGTAGGCCAGGTGAATAACGCCGGCGGGACCGGAGCGGGGTCCGGGTGGCTCCTCGATCGATGTGCCGCCATGGGCGACCGCCACATCGTGGAACCGCTTCAGTTGCTCAGGGGACTCGCACTTGAAACCAATCGTGCTGCCGTTGCCGCAGGTTGCGGGCTTACCATCGATGGGTTCGCTCACACTGAAGGCAACGCCATCGTGCCTGTAGAACAGGCGGCGCTGGCCGGTCTTGTTGGTGTTCTCGACGGCATCGCCGGCGCCGAGTACTTTGAGAACGGCGTCGTAGAAGCGCTTCGACCGATTGATGTCGTTGGTGCCGAGCATGACGTGGCTGAACAAGGAGGGTCTCCTGAGATAGTTGATGGAACTACTGGGGCGCCGTGCCCGCGAGGCACAGCATAGAAGACAGGCGCTTCGCGGGCAAGGCATCCCGACGTGGAAGGTCGCTTTTCGCGCGAGGGGTCAAGCGGCCCTTTCTGCTGCGACCTCCCAGAAGGCCTTCATGGCGCCGTACTTTCCGGTGTATCCGTGTTCGATGGACAGCACTTGCCACCCTCGCGCAAACAACGCGTCCACGTCGGCGCGGTCAAAGAAGCGCTTCGGCTCGCCGTTCACCGCGTAGTAGTGAGGTTCGATCTCGGGATGTCCAGCCGCGCCGAAGTTGCGGTCCTCGGTCGAATTGAGCCGGCATAGGAGCAGGCCCGCGGGCGCCAGCGTGTTGCGCATTCGGTCGAAGACGCTCAGGGTCTGTTGCCAGGCAAAGTAGTGCAGCGACAGGCTCGCAATGACAACCGGGATGCCGGACCCCTCCAGGGGAAACTGTTCGAGCACGCTCCGGCGGTGGATCTCCGCGCCGGGCACCCGGAGGCGGGCCTTCTCGACCTTCTCGTCCGACAGGTCGAAGGCGACAACCTTCAGGCCGGCAGCGACCAGCGTCTCCGTATCCTGCCCGGCGCCGCACCCGATCTCCAGTACCGCTTGCGCGCCCGCTCGCTCCTTGAGCGACGGTAGCCAGCGATCGAGCCAGGGATCGTGTGCCACGTGGTTGCCTTGTGCCGCCCGGGGGAACGGAAACTACCCCGGGAATACCCACTCTAGCAAGGCAGGCGCCGGCAAAGCCACGCACATCGCCAACAGCGACGGGCGCTTGCGCGAGCAGAGACCGAAGGCGGAAAGGCGGGCATCGATGCTCCTGCGCGAGGGTGGTGCGCGATCGTATGCTCGGAGCCTGTTTCTACAGCCTCAACGTCCACAGTCACCGGCGCGTGTGCCGTCTTGCGCGCGTCCGGTGCACTCTGCTGTTAGCCGCTCAGCGATTTTCACCGACGTATAACGTGTGCCCTTGATCATCCTTGATGGCAACTTCTCTTGTTCCCCACGGCGTTTCATGCACGTCCTTCACTAACGACACTCCCTTCGACTTCAGGGCGGTAGCCACGGCGGCAACATCGTTCGTTTCAAGGTAGAGGTGAAAATGCTCTCCGTCCTCCACGAACTGGATGGATGGATCCTTCTCGTCCACGAGTTTTAGATGGAAGACATGGTTTCCAGCACGAATTCCTGCGTAGAAATCTTGGTACCGGAATTCGAGCTGTAGTCCCAGCTTCGTCGTATAGAAACGAATGGACGAGTCCAGATCAGTAGTCCGCAACTGGGTAATCACACCTGAGATCACCTTCCTGCCTCCCTAGCGGCTAACGTGAAGTAGTTGACTTAATAGTTGACACTTTGTCACCTATTCTGCTCCGCAGATCTTCGCACTGTATCGCGATTCTTCAAATAGTTGACGCGTCCCGGATTCATTCGGTTTCGAGATAGTTGACGGCGAAGGAGGTGCCTCCTTGCTAATCGGTTTAGTCAGCGGCCACCAAGAGCCGCCAAATGTTACCGATCGGTAACATTGCTAGGCCCCCGCCGGGGAGGCGTCCTGCCCATATCCGTACAACCACGCGCTCTGCCGCAACGGGTCACCCTCCGCCAGCTCCCGATCGCGCTTTTCCTGCTCCGGACCGTCAGGGAAATGGTTCCGCACTTCCCGCCCGCGACTCATCAGCTGCACTTGGGTCGCGCGCGGACGCCGGATCGCGCCGTAACGCACCAAAGCTTCCACTACCGAACCCGACTCCATCCCCCGTAAGCACTCCGCCAGCGCAAACGCATCCTCTATGGCCTGCGCCGCGCCTTGCCCTAAAAAGGGCAGCATGGCGTGCGCCGCATCTCCCAGCAGAGAGACGCGCCCAACCGACCAGCGCTCCAGCGGCATGCGATCGTACATGGCCCAGCGCTTGGTATCGGTCGCCGAGTCGATCAACTGGTGAACCCGGGCATCCCACCCCGCGAACTCCCGCTGCAAGTCTGAAATTTCGCCCGAGGCGGTCCACGACTCGGTTCGCCAGTCTCCCGCCGGCACGATGGCGACGACGTTCACGAACCGCCCGCCGGAAATGGGGTAGTGCACGAAATGCCGCCGCGGCCCGAGCCAGACGGACTGCACCGGCCGCAAGGCCATGGCAGGCGCGCGCCCCGCAGGCACCAGGCAGCGGAACGCGCACAGGCCCGAGAAGCGCGCGTCGACCTTGGGCGCGATGGCATCGCGGATGACGGAGTGGATGCCGTCGGCGCCGATGACGACGTCCACCGAGACGCGGACTTCGCTGCCGTCGCGGCGGGCGAATGCAAGTTCAACGGACTCACCGTTGTCCCGCACCGAGATGCAGCGATGATCGAGGTGCAGCAGGGAAGGGGGCAGCGCGTTCTGGAACAACGCGAGCAGGTCGCAGCGGTGCGCGACGTAGCAGGGCGCGCCGTACAGGCGCTCGCACTCATCGCCCATCTTCTGCGAGAACAGGACTCGCCCGTCCTGCCAGCGGCGGAACTCCCAGGCTTCTTCGAGGCGCACCGCGAAGGCGGGGAGTTGGGCAGCGAGGTCGATCCGCGCCAGCGGCCGCACCATGTTGGGCGAGACAACGATGCCGGCGCCGACCTCGCGCAGCTCGGCGGCCTGTTCGTAGACCGAAGCCTCCACCCCGGCCGCGCGCAGGAACAAGGCGGCGGCCAGGCCGCCCAGCCCGCCCCCGACGATGGCGACGCGCAGGGCCAAGAAGCGGCTAGCTGAAGGCTTGGATCCCGGTCATGGCGCGCCCGAGGATGAGCGCGTGGATGTCGTGCGTGCCCTCGTAGGTGTTCACCACCTCCAGGTTCACCAGGTGCCGGGCGACGCCGAATTCATCCGAGATGCCGTTGCCGCCCATCATGTCGCGCGCCAGGCGCGCGATGTCGAGCGACTTGCCGCAGGAATTGCGCTTCAGGATGGAGGTGATTTCCACCGCGGCGGTGCCTTCGTCCTTCATGCGCCCGAGGCGCAGGCAGCCCTGCAGGCCGAGGGTGATCTCGGTCTGCATGTCGGCGAGCTTTTTCTGGATGAGCTGGTTGGCGGCCAGGGGCTGGCCGAACTGCTTGCGGTCGAGCACGTACTGGCGAGCGCGGTGCCAGCAGTCCTCGGCAGCGCCCAAAGCGCCCCAAGCGATGCCATAGCGGGCGGAATTGAGGCAGGTAAAGGGGCCCTTCAGGCCGCGCACTTCGGGAAAGGCGTTCTCCTCGGGGCAGAACACGTTGTCCATCACGATCTCGCCGGTGATCGAGGTGCGCAGGCCCACCTTGCCGTGGATCGCCGGAGCGGAGAGGCCCTTGGCGCCCTTGTCGAGGACGAAGCCGCGGATGGCGCCTTCATCGTCTTTCGCCCAGACGACGAACACGTCGGCGATGGGCGAGTTGGAGATCCACATCTTGGCGCCGGTGAGGCTGTAGCCGCCGGCGACTTTCTTCGCGCGCGTGACCATGGAGCCGGGGTCGGAGCCGTGGTTGGGCTCGGTGAGGCCGAAGCAGCCGATGAATTCGCCGGTGGCGAGTTTCGGCAGGTACTTCTGCTTCGTTGCTTCGTTGCCGAACTCGAAGATGGGCACCATGACGAGCGACGACTGCACGCTCATCATGGAGCGATAGCCCGAATCCACGCGCTCCACTTCGCGCGTGATCAGGCCGTAGGCGACGTAGTTCAGGCCCGGTCCGCCGTACGGCTCCGGGATGGTGGGTCCCAAGAGGCCCACGGCGCCCATCTCGCGGAAGATTGTCGGGTCGGTCTTCTCGTTGCGAAACGCTTCCAGCACGCGGGGCGCCAGCTTGCCCTGGCAGTAGTCGCGCGCGGCGTCGCGCACCATGCGCTCGTCTTCCGACAGCTGGTCGTTCAGCAGCAGCGGATCGTCCCAGACGAACGCCGCCTTCGACTTGTGCTTATCGGGCGCGTTCATGACGGCACCCGCTCGAGGATCACCGCCAGCCCCTGGCCCACGCCGATGCACAGCGACACCGCGGCGTACTTCGAGCCCGATTCCTGCAGCTGGCGCGACACCGTGATGGCGAGGCGCGCACCGGAGGCCCCGAGCGGGTGGCCGATGGCGATGGCGCCGCCGTTCGGGTTCACGCGCGGATCGTTGAAGTCCACCTTCATGACCGTCAGGCAGGCGAGCACCTGGCTGGCGAAGGCTTCGTTGATCTCTATGACGTCCATGTCCTCGAGCGAGAGCTTGGCGCGCTCCAGCGCCTTCGGGATCGCAAAGGCAGGACCCACGCCCATGATGCGCGGCTCGACGGCGGCGGATGCCGCAGAGAGGATTTTCGCGATCGGCTTCTTGCCGTTCTTCTCGCCCCAGGCACGGCTGGCGACCACCAGCGCCGCGGCGCCGTCGTTCACCCCCGAGGCATTGCCTGCGGTGACCACGCCGCCCTCGTACAGCGGCTTCAGTTTCGCCAGCATCTCCATGGTGGAGTCGCGGCGCGGATGCTCGTCGGCGCTCACCACATTGGGCGGCGCGTCCTTTTTCTTCGAGGGCAGGGTGACCGGCAGGATCTCGCCTTTGTAGAAGCCCTCGGCCTCGGCCTTGGCGTATTTCTTCTGCGAGGCGAGCGCGAACGTGTCGGCCTGCTCGCGGGAGACGCCAAACTCCCTGGCGACGTTGTCGCCGGTCTCCGGCATGGCGTGGTCGCCGAACAGTTTCTTGAAGCGCGGGTTCGTGAACCGGGAACCGATGGTGGTGTCGTAGAGCTTGACGTCGCGCGAGTAGGGCGACTCCGACTTCGCCATCACGAACGGCGCGCGCGACATGCTCTCCACGCCGCCGGCGATGTACAGGTCGCCTTCGCCGGAGGTGATGGCGCGCGCGGCGTCGGTCACCGCTTGCAGCCCGGAGGCGCACAGGCGGTTCACCGTTACCCCGGGCACCGTCGGCGGAAGGCCCGACATGAGGGTGGCGAAGCGCGCCACGTTGCGGCAGTCCTCGCCCGCCTGCGTGACGCAACCCAGGATGACATCACTGATGTCTTCTGGCTTGAGGGCATTTCGCTTCACGACCTCCGCGATCATCTCGCCGGCGAGGTCATCGGGGCGAACCGGCGCGAGCTTGCCCGCGTGGCGGCCGATGGGGGAGCGCAAACCGTCGTAAATGTAGGCGTCGAGCATGGCGGGACTCCGTTCTTTCCGGTTATTCCGGGGTGAGCAGGGAAACGCCCAGCTGCGCGCGCCGTTTCAGCCACGGGCTGGGGCGGTAGCGCGGATCGGCGTAGAAGGCGTTCATGGCTTCCAGGATGGCGAGGATCTTCGCGGGGCCGACACCATCGCCCATGCCGAGCGGTCCCTTCGGATAGCCCAGGCCGAGCATCACCGCGGAATCCAGGTCCTCGGGCGTCGCGATCTGCTGCTGCACGATGTCGCAGCCCACGTTGACGATATGCGCCACGACGCGTTGCGCAACGAATCCGGCGGAATCGCGGATCACCGACACCGGGACGCCGTCGGAAGCCAGCAGCGCGTGCGCCGTGTCGCGCGCCTCGGCGGTGGTGACCGGGGTCGTCATGAGCGTGCGCCGCTTCGAGAACCCGAACAGCGGATCCACCGCCAGGGTTCGCCGCGGATCGAGCTTGAGGCGCAACGCGCTCGTCGTGGCGTCCTCGCCGATCGGCGCGACCAGGCACACCTGGGCGGCCGACGGATCCGCGGCCGGCGTCGCGCCCAGTTTGACCAGCAGTTCCTTCAGTTCCGGGACGCACCAGACCGATTCCGCCTTGGCGGCCGGAACCGCCTGTTCTGGAATCTTCTCCGCTGCGCCGTCTTTGCCGTACGCGTACCAGCCGCGCCCGGTCTTGCGCCCGAGCAGTCCGGCCGCCACGCGCGGGTCGCCCAGGAACGAAGGCTGGTATTTCGGCTCGCCGTAATACTGCCGGTGCATGGATTGCATCACGCCGTGCGCGATGTCCAGGCCCACCAGGTCGAGCAGCCCAAAGGGCCCGAGGCGGAATCCGGCGGCTTCCACGAGGATCCGGTCGATGCTGGCGAAATCGGCGACGCCTTCCTGCAGCACGCGCAGGCTTTCGGGCACGAAGCCGCGGCCAGCATGATTGACGATGAAGCCTGGGGTGTCCTTGCAGCGCACCGGCTTGTGGCCGTACCGCCGTGCCAGCGCGATCAGCGCATCGCCCACCCAGGGTTCGGTGCGCTCGCCATCGACCACTTCCACGATCTTCATCACCGGCACCGGGTTGAAGAAGTGGTAGCCGGCTACGCGGCCGAGCTTGGCACAGGCCGCGGCTATCGCGGTCACCGAGAGCGAAGAGGTGTTCGAGGCGAGGATGCAGTCCTCCGCCACGATCCCTTCCAGTTGCCTGAACAGCGCCTGCTTGGGCTCCAGCTGCTCGATGATCGCTTCCACCACCACATGGCAGGGCTTGAGCGCGGCCAGCGCGTCCACCACCTCGATGCGCGCAAGCGTCGCGTCGGCCTCGGCTTGGGTGATACGTCCTTTCTGCACGATACCGGCCAGCGATTTCGCGATGGCGTCCTTCGCCTTCGCGGCGGCGCCGGGTTGCGCGTCGAACACCAGGGTGCGCGCGCCGCACTGGGCGAGCACCTGCACGATGCCGCGCCCCATGGTCCCGCTGCCGGCGACGCCGGCGACGAGGTCCTTGCGGTTCGCATCCAGCATTACGTGGGTCCGGCCGCGACGCGACCGCCTTCCTTGATCGGGGTGGCGAACTGGTAATCGATGTCCCAGGGGAAGTAGATCCACTTCGTCTGCTTGAATTCCTTGACGAAGAGGTCCACGGTCGAGCGCCCGGCAGGCTTCGCGTACAAGGTGGCGAAGAAGGCCTTGGGCAGCACTTTGCGCACGAACTGCGCGGTGCGGCCGGTATCCACCAGGTCGTCGACCAGGAGCCAGCCTTCGCCATCGCCGGCGATGCTGGGCTTGAGGACCTTGACCGCGCCCTGCACCTGCTCGGCCCCGACGCCCTCGCCGGCGCCGTAACTGGTGACGCAGATGGTGTCGATGAGGCGCAGGTCAAGTTCGCGCGCGACCAGGGCGGCCGGCACCAGGCCGCCGCGGGTCACCGCGATGATGCCCTTCCAGGGTCCCTTCTCGTGCAGCAGGTGGGAGAGGTACCGCGCGTCCCGGTGCAATTCCACCCAGGAGACGATGATTTCATCTTCGTAGGCCATGGCGGTGAATTTTATCGCGGGCGGGCGCAGCGCGAAGCTATAATCAAGCGAATCGAAGGCTTAGAGGAGGGCTCGATGAAGCGCATCCTGACCACGGCCGCGGCCGGATTGGTACTGGCGCTGGGCGCATTCGGCGCCGCCGCGCAGAACTTTCCCGCCAAGCCCATCACGCTGATCGTGCCCTGGCCCCCGGGCGGCTCCACGGACACCCATCTGCGCGCATTTGCCCAGATTGCGTCGAAATACGTCGGCCAGAACATTGTCGTGGAGAACAAGCCGGGCGCCAGCGGCATGCTGGGGCCGGCCACCATGGCCAAGACCGCGAAACCCGACGGCTACACCCTGTCGCAGCTGGCGGTGAGCGCGTTCCGCGTTCCGCACATCCAGAACGTGGACTGGGACCCGCTCAAGGACTTCACCTACATCATCGGCATCTCGGGGTACACCTTCGGCGTGGTGGTGAAGTCGGATTCGCCGTTCAGGACGTTGAACGACCTCGTCGCCTGGGCCAAGGCGAACCCCGGCAAGCTCTCCTATGGCTCCACCGGCAACGGCACCTCGCCGCACTTGCTGATGGAAGAGCTGGGCATGAAGGCCGGCGCGCAGTTCCTGCATGTGCCGTTCAAGGGCAATGCCGATTCCACCCAGGCGCTGATGGGCGGGCACGTCATGGCGCAATCGGACGCCACCGGCTGGGGGCGGCATGTGGACGCGGGCGCCTTCCGGCTGCTGGTCACCGTCGGCGAGAAGCGCACCAAGTGGAATGCGCCCACGGCGAAGGAGCTGGGCATCGATATCGTTTCCTACTCGCCCTATGGCATCGTTTCGCCCGCGGGCCTGGACCCGAAGATCCGCGCCTTCCTGCATGACGCGTTCAAGAGAGCGCTCGACGATCCGGAACACCTCAAGATGTTGGCGCAGCTCGACCAGGTGTACTGGTACAAGTCGAGCGACGACTACGCGAAGTGGGGCGCCGACACGCTCAAAGCGGAACGCACCACCATCGAGCGGCTAGGATTGCTCCTCAAGCAGTAAGCCGTTCAACCGGAAACTTGGAGGTGCCCATGAAGTATCGCAAGATTCTTCTGGCCTACAACGGTTCCAGGGAGGGCAAGCGCGCCCTGTTCGAGTGCGCCGACCTCGCGGGATTCCTGGGAGCGGAATTGCACCTGCTCGCGGTGGCGAGCATGCCGCCGAGCCTCTTCCTCACCGAGGGCTTTGTCCCCGAGCAACTGCTGGAGGAGGAGAAAAAGCGCACCCAATCGGTGCTCGACGAGGGCATCCAGTCGCTCACCAGCAAGGGGTTCAAGGCCACGGGCCACCTCGCGGCGGGCGAGCCGGTGGAGGAAATCTGCCGCGTCGCCAAGGACGTGGGCGCGGACCTGATCGTGGTGGGCCACAACCAGAGTACCTCCTGGGCGGCACGGTGGTGGAAGGGCTCGGTGGGCGCCTCGCTCCTCGACTACGCCCCCTGCAGCATCCTGATTGCGCTCGCCAAGGCCGAGAAGACCTGAGTTTCGCATCGGTGGTGGTGGACATTGACCCGGAGAGGGGTATCGTCGAGGTCGTGTCTCCTGTCGCCTGCAACGCTGCCGGGAAAGTCATCCAGCAGCAGGATGCCTTCGCCGTAACGGACGGCTGATGGCGAAACGCGCGGCCCTGTACAGCAGCTCGCCGCGCCGCGCGGGGCCGCCCCCTGCGCAGCCGGCGCCGCAGGCACGCCAAGCTGCGCGCCTCGACTGGCGCCGGTACCGCGGCGCGCTGCTGTTCCTGGCGGGCGTGCTGCTGACGATGGCCCTGGTCCAGTTCAACGGCGGCATGTCCCGCGCGCCGGGCGAACTGACCCAGGAGGACATTGACGCCGCGGTCGCGAAATCTCTGGAGAGCGCGCCGCCGCAGGCGCCGGCGGCGAAGGCCTGGGAAACCATTCGGCTCTCGGTGGTGCGAGTCCAGGGCTATGGCCTGGTCACCCCGGCCGAGGATCCGGAGGCGCCGGTCAACACTGGCAGCGGCGTCATTGTCCTGGAGTCCGGCGTCATCCTCACCAACCTGCACGTGGTGCAGCACGCGCACCACATCCGTGTCACCTTTGCCGATGGGCTGGAGTCCGACGCCTTCGTCACCGGAGTGCGCCCGGAGCACGATCTGGCGGTGCTGCGCGCGAAAACGCTGCCCGACGACATCGTCCCGGCGACGCTGACCTCCACCGACAAGCTGCGCTCAGGGGACCGCGTCGTGGCGGTGGGATTCCCGTTCGGCATCGGCCCCTCGGTGTCCGCGGGCGTGGTCTCGGGCCTGAAGCGCGAGTACCGCTCGCTTCAGGGCAAGCGTATCCTCACCAACCTGATCCAGTTCGACGCCGCGGCCAACCCGGGCAATTCCGGCGGGCCGCTGGTGACCGCCGAAGGCGAAGTGGTGGGCATCGTCACCGGGGTGCTCAACCCCACGGATCAGCGCGTTTTCATCGGCATCGGCTTCGCGGTGCCGATCGAGAACGCGGCCTCGGCGCTCGGCCTTCCGCCGTTCTAGAACCTCTCGGGAGAACCAGCATGGATGCAGGCGCGGGACAAAAGAACCGGGAGATCGCTTCCCTGATGGAAAACGTGCTCTACGAGGTGAAGAAGGTAGTGGTGGGCCAAGACAACTTCCTCGAGCGCGTGCTGGTGGCGATCCTGGCGCAGGGGCACCTGCTGGTGGAAGGCGTGCCTGGGCTGGCCAAGACACTCACGGTGAAGACGCTGGCGCGCGCCGTGCGCGGCCAGTTCCGCCGCATCCAGTTCACCCCGGACCTGGTGCCCGCCGACCTGGTGGGCACGCGCATCTACAGCCAGAAAACGGGCGAGTTCTCCACTTCGCTGGGGCCGGTGTTCGCCAACCTGCTGCTCGCAGACGAGATCAACCGCGCGCCCGCCAAGGTGCAGAGCGCGCTGCTGGAAGTGATGCAGGAGCGCCAGGTCACCATCGCCGGCGAGACCCACCGGGTGCCCGATCCGTTCCTCGTGATGGCGACGCAAAACCCGATCGAGACCGAGGGTACCTACCCGCTGCCCGAGGCGCAGGTGGATCGTTTCATGATGAAGGTGCTGGTGGGCTACCCCTCGGACGAGGAGGAGTTCGTCATCGTCGAGCGCGTGACCGGCGCCGACCCGCTGGTGGCGGAGGTGGCGAACACGCAGCAGCTGGCGGCGCTGCAAAAGCAATGCCGCGCCGGCTTCGTCGACTCCGCGCTGATGCAGTACGCGGTGCGCCTGTCGGCGGCGACCCGCGAACCGGAGCGCTGCGGCCTGCTGGAACTGGCCAAGTACATTTCGTTCGGCGTCAGCCCGCGCGCCTCCATCCACCTGGTCGAGGCCGGGCGCGCCCTCGGGTTCCTGCGCGGGCGCAGCTATGCGCTGCCGGAGGACCTCGTGGACCTGGTGCCCGACGTGTTCCGCCACCGCATGGTCCTGACCTACGAGGCGATGGCCGAGGGCATCACGGCCGACGAACTCATCCGCCGCATCCTAGCCAGGATCCCGGCGCCGGCCAAGCCGCTGGAGACGCATGCCAACCGCGCCCCAACCACGGCCTGACCCGGAAGCGCTGCTCAAGCGCCTCGAATGGACGGTGCTGCGGCGCCTGGACGGGCTGCTGCACGGCGACTACCGCACGCTCATGCGCGGCTTCGGCCTCGATCTCGCCGACCTGCGCGAGTACCAGTATCACGACGACGTGCGCCACATCGACTGGAACGTCACCGCGCGGCTGCAGACGCCCTACGTGCGCGAGTTCCACGAGGAGCGCGAGCTCACCGCTTGGTTCCTGCTGGATCTCAGTCCCTCGGTGGACTTCGGCTCGGTGGCCAGGAAGCGCAGCGTCTCCGAGGAGTTCGTCGCGGTGCTGGCGCGCCTGATGACGCGTCACGGCAACCGCGTAGGGGCGCTGCTCTATGGCGACAAGCTCGACACAGTCGTTCCCGCAAGGGGCGGCCGGCGCCACGTGCTGGAGCTGCTGCACCGGCTGCGGGCGCGGCCGGCGACCAAGCCCTCCGGCACGACGGACCTGCGCGACTTCCTCGGCGGCGCTTTCAAGGCCACCAAGCGCCGGTCGCTGGTGTTCGTGGTGTCGGACTTCATCAGCACCCCGGGCTGGGAACGGCCGCTGGCGCAACTGGCCGAGCGCCACGAGGTGCTGGCAGTGCGCCTCTACGATCCCCTGGAGATGGACATTCCCGACCTTGGGATGGTGTTGATCGAGGACGCCGAGACCGGCGAGCAGCTGTTCGTGGACACCGGCGATGCCGGGTTCCGCGAGCGTTTCGCGGCAACCGCCGCGCGGCGCGAGGCGGAGCTGCGCGCCGCCTTCCGCCAGGCGGGCGTGGACGCGCTGGAGCTGGTCACCGGCGATGACCTGGTGGATTCGCTGATGCGCTTCACCGACCTGCGCCGGATGCGCGCGCGGCGCACGGCCGCGGGCATGCCCCGGCACCTGGCCCCGCAGCAGAGGGCGGCATGAGGTTCATCTGGACCGAGGCGCTGTGGCTGCTGCTCTTGGTGCCGGCGCTGGTCGGGCTGTACCTCTGGCTGCTGCGCCGGAAGAAGAAGGCCGCGCTCAAGTACGCGAGCCTTGGGATCATCCGCGAGGCGATGGGGCCGGGCACGCTCTGGCGCCGCCACCTGCCGCCGGCCCTGTTCCTGCTCGCGCTTACGGCGATGATCCTCGCCATCGCGCGGCCCTCGGCCACCATCACGCTGCCGGCGGCGCGCCAGACCATCATTCTGACGATGGATGTCTCCGGCAGCATGCGCGCCAAGGACATCGAGCCCAGCCGCTTCGAGGCCATGCAGGCCGCGGCGCGCAAGTTCATCAACGAGGCGCCGCGCAACACCAAGATCGGCATCATTTCCTTCGCCGGCACCGCCTCGGTGGTGCAGGCGCCCACCGAGAACAAGGAAGACCTGCTCGCCTCGATCGAGCGCTTCCAGCTGCAGCGCGCCACCGCCATCGGCAGCGGCATCATCGTTTCGCTGGCAACACTGCTCCCCGACGCCGGCATCGAGATTGCGTCGCTGATGTACGGCGACAACGCCTCCCGTGTGCGCTCGCTGCGCGAGTCGGCGAAAAAGGAGGAGAAGAAGGAATTCAAGCCGGTGCCGCCGGGTTCCAACAGCGCCGGGGCCATCATCCTGCTCAGCGACGGGCAGCGGACCACCGGGCCGGATTCCATCGAGGCGGCGAAGATGGCCGCCGACCGCGGCGTGCGCGTCTTCACCGTCGGGCTGGGCACGGTGAACGGGGAGGTGGTCGGCTTCGAGGGCTGGTCGTTCCGCGTGCGCCTGGACGAGGAAACCCTGAAGCAGGTCGCCAACCTCACGCGCGGCGAGTACTTCTACGCTGGCTCGGCCACCGACCTGAACAAGGTGTACGAGACGCTGAACACGCGCCTGATCCTGGAGACGAAGGAAACCGAGGTTTCGGCGCTGGTTTCCGCTTTTGCGGCGCTGCTGGCGCTCGTGGCCGGTGTGCTGTCCCTGGTCTGGTTCAACCGTATTCTTTAGCCGCAGAACGCGAAGTCAACCACCGGCTTCCTGCCGCCCATCAGGTCCGCGAGCGCGCGCCCCGAGCCGCAGGCATGGGTCCAGCCCAGCGTGCCGTGGCCGGTGTTGAGGAACAGGTTGGGAATTTTCGTGCGCCCGATGTACGGAAGATTGCTGGGCGTGCAGGGGCGCAACCCGGTCCAGAACTCCGCCTTTTCGGGCACGCCCGCGTCCGGAAACAGTTCCACCACGCGCTTCACGATCGCCTCGCAGCGCACCGTATTGATGTCCAGGTTGTAGCCGGTCAGCTCCGCGGTGCCGGCGATGCGCAGGCGCTCGCCGAGGCGCGAGTACACCAGCTTGTGCTCGTCGTCGGTCAGGGACACCGTCCACGCCGCGTGTGCTGCCTTCACCGGCATGGTGACCGAGTAGCCCTTGGCCGGGTAGATCATGAGCGGGATGCCCAGGGGTCG
>Ga0169931_10006632_pt1 | contig 17367 bp, 13 predicted proteins | sample Kivu_15m_20L_FD_129675 | JGI IMG/M metagenome (GOLD analysis project Ga0169931, IMG submission 129675) | Freshwater microbial communities from Lake Kivu, Western Province, Rwanda to study Microbial Dark Matter (Phase II) - Kivu_15m_20L... | ecosystem: Environmental > Aquatic > Freshwater > Lake...
GGGCTTTCGTGGTTGAAGAGAATGCCATTGGAGGCGTGAAGCCCATAGGCTTCCCGGTAATTGACGACGATCCAGTACGCATAGAGCTTGGCAACCCCGTAAGGCGATCTGGGGTGGAAGGGAGTTTTTTCGGTTTGGGGCGTTTCGGCGATTTTCCCATAAAGCTCCGAGGTGGATGCCTGGTAAAAGCGGATCTTCGAATCGAAACTCCGGATCGCATCGAGAAGGCGCAAGACCCCGATCGCATCGACGTCCGCAGTGTATTCGGGCATATCGAAAGAGACCTTGACGTGGCTCATTGCAGCGAGGTTGTAAATTTCATGAGGAGAAACTTTCTCGACGATCCGCTTTAAGCTCGAAGCGTCTCCCAAATCCCCTTCGTGCAAAAAGAACTTCCCGGCAAGCGCCGGATCGCTGCACAGGTTTGCGATTCGGTTCAAATTGGAGAGGGAAGACCGCCGGATCAAGCCATGGACGGCATATCCTTTCTCTAGGAGAAATTCAGCAAGATACGACCCGTCTTGGCCCGTGATTCCCGTGATCAATGCTCGCTTCATGCTATACCTTCGTCATTGCTTTATTTGCGATCGTCCTTCCGATGGAAAAGCTTGCGGTCGCCGCAGGGGAAGGGGCATTCAGGACATGGATCGCCCGCCCCTCCTCATGGAATGCGAAATCGTCCACGAGCGCTCCGCTCCGCTTCACCGCTTGGGCGCGGATGCCGACGCCTCCCTGAGCCAGATCTTTCTCCTCGATCGAGGGAACGAGCCGCTGCAGGTCGCGAAGGAACAGTTTCTTGCTGAAAGAGCGGAGCATTTCATAGCAGCCCGCCCTCCAATATTTCGATGCCATATTCCAAAATCCGGCATAGGAAAAGATCTCTTTCAGGTCCCGCACATTGAAGTCCGTCTTCTTATACCCTTCTCTTGCCCACGCCAAGACTGCATTCGGCCCCGCTTCAACCTTCCCGTTCACCATGGGAGTCAAGTGGACGCCGAGAAAAGGAAATTTGGGATCGGGAACCGGATAGATAAGCCCCCTGACAACCGCTCGTTTTTCCGGCGCCAATTCGTAATACTCTCCTCGGAACGGGAGAATTTTCAGATCCGTCGCCCGGGCGAGCCGGTCCGAATGGAGCCCGGCGCAGTTGATGAACACATCCGCCGGAAATTCTTTGCCCTTGCACCGGACGCTGGAACCTTCCGCTCCAATAACTTCCGTGTCAAAAATAATCTCTCCTCCGGCTTGCCGGATGCGGCGGGCCAAAGCCTCTGAAACTTCCTTGTAGTCGATGATGTGGCATTCAGGGATATAAAGCGCTTCGAGCGCGTTGACGGCCGGCTCGATTTCCTTCGCTTCCTCTTTTGAAATGAGCCGAATTCCAGGGATGCCGTTCGCTTGGCCCCGAGCTAAAAGCTCTCGGAGAAAGGGCGTTTCCTCAGACCGAGTCGCCACGATGAGTTTATGGATTTGCCGGCAGCGAATCGATTCCTCGGAGGCAAAGGCAAGAAGCTCTCGTCTGCCGGCAATGCAATTCAAAGCTTTTAATGAGCCGGGTTTGTAATAGACTCCGGTATGAACCACCCCGCTATTCCGCCCGGTTTGATGGAGCGCGATGCGGCTCTCTTTTTCCAAGACGGCGACCTTTAAATCAGGCTTCATCTTGAGAAGCTGGTATGCAGCCGCCAGCCCTACGATGCCGGCTCCTGCGATCACTGCGTTCGGGGGATTTCGCATCGCCATCTTTCTTTTTTGAAATTTCTAAACTATACTGACTGCGTTCCTTTAAGAGAAGCGCAGGATGAAAATATTAATCGTGAAAATTGCCGCGATCGGCGATGTCGTCATGTCTTTGCCGCTTCTCAGCGCGATCCGGGATGCCCATCCAAACGCCCACATCACTTGGATCGCGGGGAGCCAAGTGGCAAGCCTCCTTAATGCGACAAGGCAAATCGACAAGCTGATCGAGGTCGATGAATCCTCCCTCTACAAAGGGGGCTTGTCAGGCCGCCTTTCCGCAATGGGCGGTATCTGGCGGCGCATCGGAGGCCGATCCTACGACCTTTGCCTCACGTGCCACCCCGACCCCCGCTACCGCTGGATCTCGTTTCCCGCATTTTGCAAAAGCCGGCGCGCCCTAAAACGTGCGAAGGGGCGGGTCAACCCGGTTCCGGGCCGATACCACGGGGAAGAGTATGTCCGCCTCTTTTCCGGGAACGATGGAGCCTCCCGCCCGCCGATCCGCTTTCCCGAAATCGCGCTTCCTGAATCCCGCTTTCAGATGAATGAAAGCGCGCCGATCGTTGCGATTGCCCCCGGCGGAGCGAAAAACATCCTTGCGGACGACGCCCTTCGGAGATGGCCGATCGAATCGTACGCAGCCCTTGCAAAAAAACTCTCCCGCCCCCCCTTACGCCTCGCGCTCACGGGAAGCGCTTCCGACAACTGGGTGAAAAACCATTTTAACGGAACCGACACCATCGATCTCATCGGCAAACTCGATCTCTTGGATTTCATCGCCTTTTTAAAAAAATGCAGCCTGTTCATCACTCATGACAGCGGTCCGCTTCACCTTGCGAAACTTGCCGGCTGCCCGACGATTGCTCTATTCGGGCCGACTATGCCATCGGAAAAAGTCGGTTTAGGGGAAAATATCCGGGTTCTTTGGGGAGGCGAATCCCTCTCCTGCCGCCCTTGCTACGACGGGAAGACCTACGCCAAATGCGGAAACAATCTCTGCCTTCGCTTCCTCTCTCCAGAAAAAGTTTTCGAAACCGCAGGAGAAATCCTGCAACTTCACACCTCATTTTCTTGCTAAGAATTTCCCATCTCCTTTAACTTTCGAACCGTAGAAAAATCTTTTGGAGGCAATATGCGGATTTGCGTAGCGGGAGGGGCAGGCTATGTCGGCTCGAGGCTGGTTCCCGAGCTGTTGAAACAGGGGCATCACGTCGTCGTACTGGACTTGTATCTTTACGGGGACGACGTCTTCGAAGCGCATCCCAATCTAACGCAAATCAAGGCCGACATCCGGGATCCGAAAGCCGTCGATGACGCCCTGAAAGGGGCCGACGCGGTCATCCACTTGGCGTGCATTTCAAACGACCCGAGCTTCGAGCTCAACCCAAAGCTCGGCAAATCGATCAATCTCGACGCGTTCGAGCCATTCGTCCTCGCGGCGAAAAAGCACAAGGTGAAGAGATTCATCTACGCCTCGTCTTCCTCCGTCTATGGGGTCAAAGACGATCCGAACGTCACGGAAGAAATGTCCCTCGAGCCTCTCACCGACTATTCCAAATTCAAGGCGGAGTGCGAAAAAATCCTTTTCCAATCGATGTCCGATGATTTTATCTGTACGGTTCTCCGCCCTGCGACCGTGTGCGGATACGCCCCAAGGCAGCGCCTCGATGTGGTAGTGAACATCCTCACAAACCTCGCCTACAACACAGGCAAAGTCAAAGTGATGGGCGGATCGCAGATGCGCCCGAATATCCACATCGAAGACATGGTTCGGGCCTATCTTCTCGTGTTGGACGCCCCGAAGGAAAAAGTCCAAGGGGAAATTTTCAACGTCGGCTACCACAACCACACCGTGATGGCTCTCGGGAAAATGGTCCAGTCGATCGTCGGGAAAAAGCGGCCCGTCGAACTCATCGTCGAGCCGACGAACGACAACCGCTCCTATCATGTCTCTTCTGATAAAATCGGGAAGAAACTTTCATTCTTTCCGAAATACACCATCGAAGACGCGATCCAAGGCCTTGTAGACGCCTTCCAATCGGGCAAGCTCCCCAATTCGCTGAACGATGCCAAGTATTTCAATATCAAAACGATGAAAGGAATCGCACTCGAATGAACACCCTGGTTACCGGCGGCGCCGGGTTCATCGGCAGCCATCTGACGGATCTTCTTCTCTCGAGAGGGCATAAAGTGACCGTCATCGATAATTTGTGCGGCGGGTGGATGAAAAACTTGGAAAGCGCCGTCCGCCATCCGAATTTTTCGTTCGCACAGGCCGACATCCGCGACCGCAGCGCCATAGCCCCCCATTTCCGGGGCGTCGACTGGGTTTTCCATCTCGCGGCACTTGCCGATATTGTTCCGTCGATCGAAAAGCCGCGCGACTATTTTGAAACGAACGTGGATGGAACCTACAACGTCCTCGAAGCGGCTAAAGAGGCAAACGTCAAGCGGTTCATCTATGCCGCGTCCTCCTCTTGCTACGGGATCCCCTCGCAATATCCGACCCCGGAAACCGCTCCGGCCTCTCCCCAGTATCCTTACGCCCTGACGAAATACCTAGGAGAGCAGCTCGTCCTCCACTGGAGCCAAGTCTACAAGCTCCCGGCTCTCGCTCTAAGGCTGTTCAACGTATTCGGTCCGAGATCCCGTACAACGGGCGTTTACGGGGCCGTGTTCGGCGTATTCCTGGCGCAAAAACTCCACGGGCGCCCCTACACAGTCGTAGGAGACGGGAACCAAACGCGCGATTTCACGTACGTCTCGGATGTCGCCGACGCCTTTTTGACCGCTGCCGAATCCCATCTGACGAACGACTTTTTCAATGTCGGGAGCTCGGGACACTACAGCGTCAATTCCCTCGTCTCTTTGCTCGGCGGGGAAGTCGCATACATCCCGAAACGGCCGGGAGAACCCGATTGCACCTTTGCCGACGTCTCTAAGATCGCATCGAAACTAAAGTGGAAGGCGAAGGTTCCTTTTGCCGAGGGAGTCAAGCAAATCCTAGAAAAAATCGACCATTTCAGGGATGCTCCTCTTTGGGACCCGCAAAGCATCCAAAAAGCAACTGCCAGCTGGTTCCAGTATCTACAAAAGTGACTATGGACTTTACGCATCGATTCAACGAGCTGCAAATGGCCGTTTCTTCCTGCTCCTACACGGCGGGCTCAAACCGGCCGATCCCGGAAGAAGAAGCTCTCCGCTCCTTCAAAGCGCGCATCCGGACAACGGCAGCGCGCCAAGGAATCGTATACGTCATCGGAAACGGCGGGAGCGCCGGGATCGCCTCCCATTTCAGCAACGATCTCATGAAGGCGTGCGGCATCCCCTCCCAGACGCTCTACGATTCGAATCTGATGACCTGCCTATCGAATGACATTGGGTATGAAAACGTGTTCAGCTATCCGCTCCAAAAACTGTTAAAACCCCAAGACCTCTTGGTAGCCATCAGCAGTTCGGGCAAATCCCCGAATATCCTGAAGGCGGCAGAGGTCGCGCTGACCCGGAGCGCCCCTCTCGTGACCCTTTCCGGATTTTCCTCTGAAAATCCGCTCCGCAGCATGGGGGAGTTGAATTTTTGGATCGGACGCATGGACTACGGGCTGGTCGAAGCCGCCCATTTTTTCCTCCTGCATACCGTGATCGATCTTTGGAATAAACAATCCCCCGAGGTGTCTGAATATGTCTCTCACTGCATCGAAAACAAATAAGATTCAGACGTTTCAGGAAGCGGAACCGATCCTCCAAACGCACCGGCAAAATAAGCGCAAGATCGTCCAATGCCATGGCGTATTCGATCTCCTCCATCCGGGCCATATCCGCCACTTCAAGCGGGCGAAATCGGAAGGGGACGTTTTGATCGTCACCGTTACTCCCGACCGTTTTGTGAATAAGGGGCCCGGCCGCCCCGTTTTCAACGAAACGCTCCGCCTTGAGTCGATCGCAGCTCTGGCGGACGTCGATCTAGTGATTCTCAACGATGAGCCGGACGCCGTATCGGCGATACGGAAAGTAAAGCCTCATCTCTACGTCAAAGGGCTGGAATATATGAACGCCGCAGATGATGTAACGGGAAAAATCACAGACGAGATCCGGGCAGTCGAATCGGTGGGTGGCACCGTCTTTTTTACCGATGAAATCGTGTTTAGCTCCTCATCCCTCCTCAACCGCTTCTTCGATGCAAAACCACCGCAAGTCGCCGCTTTCCTAGATCGGCTCAGGACGGAATATTCTACGGACGAGATCATCCGGAAAATCGAGGATCTTTCCAAACTGAATGTTCTCATCATCGGAGACGCGATCATCGACGAGTACCAATACGCCGATCCGTTAGGACAGTCGGGCAAGGGACATCACATGGTCATCCGAACCATGGATAAGGATGTCTTTTTAGGCGGTTCCCTCATCATCGCAAACCACGTGGCCCAGTTCGCAGGGAGCGTCACCTTGGCGACGGCGATTGGAAAAGAATGTCCCTTCGTCCACTTCATCCAGACGAACCTCGATCCGAAAGTCCGCTGCGAATTCACGTATCTCGAAGAGACGACGACCCTTATTAAAAAAAGGTACGTCCTCAAAGACGGGAGGACTCTCTCCAAGCTCTTTGAAACCTATTCGGGCCAAGAAGATCCTCTCACTGACAGGCAAACATCCCAAATTATCGACTTCCTTGCCGCAAAAGGATCCCAATTCGACCTCGTCCTCGTATGCGATTTCGGCAACGGTTTTACCAACCCAGCTCTGGTCGACGCCATTTCGGACATGCCGCAGTTTGTCGCGCTCAACACCCAGATGAATAGCGGCAACCGTGGATACAATGTTGTGACGAATTACCGGAAAGCGAATTATATCTCGATCAATGAGCCCGAACTGCGGCTCGCCGCTCATGACAAAAATAGCTCCGTCGAAGGGCTGGCGGCAGATCTCAGCCAATTGATGCATTGCCCATCGATCGCGGTAACCCGGGGGATCAACGGGGTATACTGCTTTTCGAACCAAGATCAGCCCGTCCATATCCCTGCGCTCATTACGAATAGCGTAGACCGGATCGGCGCGGGGGATAGTTTCCTCTCCCTCTCGGCGCTTTGCATGGCCAAGGGCTATCCAATGCTCTTAAGCGGCTTTTTAGGGTCTTTGGCCGCTTCGATGAGTATTCAAATGATCGGCAATCAAGAAGCGATCAAAAAAATTCCCCTAACCAAATTTTTAATCCGGATGATGAAATAAGGAGAGTTTTATGGCGACAGCGCTCAACGAAAATCTCGTCAATGCATACCAAACAGAAGGGTTTGCGACAAAGCCGTTTCCTCCGCATTTAAGAAGCGAAATGCTCAAACATATCGACTCATACATCCGGGAGCTCGCGCGGCCGTTTGGACAGGCGGATCAAAACACCCTGGAAGCGGTGGCGATGAGCGTTCCAGACGACATCTGGTCGAAAAAGATGCACAGGGCGTTCCGGATGTTTCCAAAGCCGCTTGCAGAAAAACTTCATGAATGGGCCGACCAATCGGTTCGGGCCGAATTCGGCAAATCCCGCTCGGCCATCAATCTCGTCAGCTCCTATGAAGCGTCCATCAACCCCCATCTCTCGCCTGAAGACATGGTGATCTATTGGCGCTGCGTCAGACCTGGTAAACCCGATGCTGGCCGGCCTCATCGGGACGCGACGTTCTGGGTGCTCGAGCTGGAAGAAGGATACGACCCCAAAATCCCCTTTCCCTTCGATTACATCAAAGACTGCCTCAAGATTTGGATTCCGCTCCAAGGCTGCACTCCGAAAACAACGCTCCAAGTCATCCCCCGCTCCCATAAGATGGACATCCCCGTCGCAGTCGACGATACGGAATACGGCCGTAAGCCGAATATCGCGAATGCCTGGCTGCAGCATCATGAAGCGGAATTCATGACGCCGCTCGCCCTGTCGCAAGGGTCTTGCATTATTTTCGACATGGATTTAGTGCATCGGGGGCCGACGCATCAAGAGACGAAGCTGCGAATTTCCGCCGAACTGTCATTGATCGTCAAGTAGGGGTATCAGCTTTGAGGAGCTCCAGGCTCTGGTAATAGCGCATCTGGTCGCGCGCGCGCGCAGCGTCTTCGAATCGCAATTCTTTCGCTGCGCGGCGCATTTCCTGCTCGCATTCTTTTATTTTCGATTCGAGATCCGATAGGTTAAGAGATTCTTGCTTCGCCGTTTTCTGAGCAGGCGCTTCCGCAGCGATTCCGAAAGTCTCCTCGAGCGAGGTCGCGAGCTCTCTTTTGGCTGACTTTGGGACAATCCCATGGGATTGATTGTAAGCCTTCTGAATTTCCCTCCGCTCGGCCGTAATCGCCATCGTGTTTTTGATCGACTGGGTCTCGTTGTCGGCATAGAGGATGACCCTGCCCCGGACGTTCCTTGCCGCCCGTCCGCAAGTCTGGACGAGGGCCGTTTCGGAACGCAAAAAACCCTCCTTGTCGGCGTCAAGGATCACGACGAGGGATACTTCCGGAAGGTCCAACCCTTCCCGGAGGAGGTTGATCCCGACGAGAACGTCGAACTCGCCGAGCCTTAGCGCCTTGAGGATCTGCATACGCTCTAAGGTATCGATATCTGAATGAAGATATTTTGCCTTGACCCCGATTTCATTCAGATATTTGGAAAGGTCTTCAGAAAGCTTTTTGGTCAGGGTCGTCACCAGGATCCGGCCGCCCGATTCCGATTCTTTGCGGATCTCCTCCAAGCAGTCGTCCACTTGCCCTTGGGCGGGCCGGAGTTCAATCGCGGGATCCAAGAGGCCGGTGGGGCGGATGATCTGCTGCACGACATCCCCTTCCGCCTGCTCGATCTCCCATTCTCCGGGAGTGGCGGAAACATAGACCACCTGCTTGAATTTCTTGTAGGTTTCTTCAAATTTGAGAGGGCGGTTGTCGAAAGCGGAAGGGAGGCGGAATCCGAACTCGACAAGAGCTTGCTTGCGGGACCTGTCGCCGTTGTACATCGCATGAAGCTGGGGTAGAGTCTGGTGCGACTCATCAATGATGAAAAGGAAATCATCCGGGAAATAATCGATGAGGCATGGCGAAGGTTCGCCGGGAAGACGTTTTGAGAAATGGCGGGAATAATTCTCAATCCCCTTGCAAAACCCGATCTCCCGGATCATTTCAAGATCGTAACGGGTTCTCTCTTTGATCCGCTGCGCTTCGACCAGGCGGTTTTCCCGCTCAAATAAGGCCACCCTCTCATTGAGTTCTTCTCGGATGGTCCGGATCGCATCGAAACGGACATTTTCAGGGGTTACATAATGGGATCCCGGAAAGAGGGTGATCTGATCAAGCCGGCTCCTCACCTTCCCTGTCAAAGGGTCGATTTCGGAGATCCGCTCCACTTCATCCCCAAAAAATTCGATCCTGTACGCCCTGTCGTCTTCATAGGCAGGCACGATCTCAAGCACGTCACCCCGAGCCCGGAACGTTCCCCGGGCAAGATCGTAGTCGCCCCGGGTATAATGAAGCTCGACGAGATGCAGGAGGACGTCGTCGCGCCGAACCTGTTGTTTCAAAGAGAGTTTTAACAGCATCTGCCGGTAATACTCCGGCGTTCCCAAGCCATAGATGCAAGAAACCGAGGCGACGATGATCACGTCGGGCCTCTCGATCAAAGAGCGCGTTGCGCTGAGCCGCATTTTTTCGATCCGGTCGTTGATCGCCAGATCCTTTTCGATGTAGGTATCCGTGCGGGCGATATAGGCTTCGGGTTGATAGTAATCGTAATAAGAAACAAAATATTCGACCGCGTTTTCAGGAAAGAACCCTTTGAATTCCTGATAAAGCTGCCCCGCCAATGTTTTATTATGGGCCAAAATCAGCGCAGGTTTTTGCGCGTTCTGGATGACATGAGCCATCGTGAAGGTTTTCCCGGATCCGGTAATCCCGAGAAGCACCTGGGCTTTTTTGCCCGCGCGCACTCCTCGGATCAGCCGGTCGATGGCTTGGGGCTGGTCTCCAGCCGGCTGAAAATCAGCTTTGAGTTTGAACATAGGGTTGAACGAGGCTTTGCAGTCTTCCTGTCTGTTCCAAGATACCCAAGCCTATGGCAAAAAGCGACAGGAGAATAACGGATACGAGAAGCGCTCTCCGGGCAAGCGTCCGGTATGCCGGCAGTTTCCATGCCATCAAAGCGGGAAGAAGGCAAAGGACGATTGCGACGAATACGCCTGCGTATTGGAGGGCCAGGATAAAGCCATTTGGGTAGGAATAGACGAAGAGAAGCGGCGGGAAAAACGTCAGGAGGCAGGCAAACTCCCTACCCCATGTCATTTTTTTCATCTTCAAGCCGTCCGCCAAAAAATCGGAAAGGCTGAGAGAGACGCCCAAAAACGAGGTAATGATCGCAAAGAATGAAAAGGTTTTCGCTGCGGTTCCGATCCATGGACTGAGGACGACAGTGCTCACGGCGTAAGCTCCGGTTTCCCCATGGCGCCACGCATCGACCAATCCTTCCAAGGGAACGGAGCCTAGAACTAGAAATTCCCAAACTGCGTAGAAAACAAGGGCGGAAAGGCTGCCGAGGAAGATCGTCAGCCTGAGTTTTTTTTTGTCATGGTCGAGGTAGGTCGTCAAGGTAGGAATGATGATATGGAATCCGTAGGAAGTAAACAGCACAGGGACTGCGATCCAGATCGCGGATCCGTCCATATGCGACAAATGAGTGGGCTGAATATGGGCCGGAAGAAAACTCACTAGGCTTAGGTATGCTAAGATCATGACGAGCATGAGGATCCGGTTGACCCAATCGACCGAACGAGTTCCCAAATACACAAACGTTCCGAAGAGGGCAAACAAGGGGAATGGCCCGGCCCACCCCGGAAGGTTCCACCCCGTCGCGAACCAAAGCCAGGATAGAAAAAGGGGCGCGCTCCCCGCAATATAGGCTGCTGTGAGGGAATAGAGGAGAAGAAGATACGAAACCCAGCAAATCGCCTTGCCGAGAGGTCCAAGCCAGCGCCCCACCATCGAGATCAAATTCACATCTCCCGGGCAGGCGAGATTGACGTCGAGGACAAGCCAAGCGGTCAAAAAGAAAAAGAGCCAGCAGAAAAACAAAAGAGCGAAAGAAGGGAAAAACCCTCCGAATGAGGTGACCACAGGGATGGCAAGCATCCCGGCTCCGATGGTCGTTCCCGAAACTAGTAGAATGCCCCCTAAGAGGCGGCTCCCTTTCAACATATATATCCTAAATTAAAAAATCCGGGAAAATTCGCAGATGATGACAAGCAAAGCAAAAACAAAAGCGACGCCAAGCGAAAGTTTCCCTCCGGCCACGTGGTAGTTCGAAGTGATTTTCTTTTGATAGCGGCCGATCCAAGACATGAGGATGGGAAGGACGCCGAAAAGGAGCATGGCGCAAACGCCGCCCGCAAACCCCAGGGCTTTAAAAAAAATGTGCGGATAGGTCAGGGCAAGAACGAGGGGCGGCAAGAGCGCTGCCAAAATCAGCCAACGGGTATTTTTCAAGGAGAGGGAAATTTTGAACCCATCGGCTAGGAAATGGACGAGAGTTAAGCCTTGGGCCAAAAACGAGGTCACGATCGCGAAAAAAGCAAAACCATGGGCGAAGTAAGTGATGGAAGACGACCCCAAAACAGCGCTGAGGGCAACCGTCGCTTCCTCTCCCTCGTTGTAGCTGGACAAAATCCCCTCGTAGGGGACGATCCCTAGAACCATCAGCGACCAAAGAATGTACACCACGAGGATGATCGAACTGCCCCCAAGAATCGTCAAGCGGACGCGGGCAAGATCTCCTTTCATGTAAGCCGTGAGGCTGGGGATCAGGTTATGAAACCCAAAGGAAACAACCAGGATCGGGAGGGAAACCAAGAGATGGCTTGGGAACCATTCGAGGAGCAGTGTCGGCTCCATTCGGATGATCCCGAGTCCGATCATTCCCAGATAGGCTAGGATCAGCCCTCCCATAAGGACGCGGTTGACGAGATCCACGGGCCGGGTTCCTAGATAAATGATCCACCCAAAAATTCCGGTGAAAAACACCGATGCGGCCCATCCCGGCAGATGAATCGCGAAAAGGCTCTCTAAAATCGACGAAAAAATGGAGCCGCTAGCCGCCACGTATGCGACAAGCAAAGAATAGAACAGAAAGAGATACGACAGCCAAGCGGCGATCCGCCCGGGGAGGCCAAGGGACTCCCGCACCATCGATAAAAGATTCACTTGCCCATAGAACCACCCCGAAGTCTCGACCAGCAAAAGGGCTGTAAAGGTCATAAAAGCCCAAGCGATGAGAAGCATGGAAAGGGAGGGAAAAAAACCGGCCAATCCGGTCAGGATGGGAAGTGCGAGCATCCCGGCCCCGATGCAGCTTCCGGCGACAAGGAGCATGCCGCCGATCAGGCTGCCCGGAATCAACGGATTCATATTCATGAACCTATCTCACCATTCGAATTTTTCTGATCTTGATCTTTTTGGCATCTTTCGAATGCCTCTTCTCGGCCGTGTGTGTTCACACTGTCCTCGAAGAGGAATCCCTTTCGGGCATTCAAAAGCTGCGCAAAAATCATTAAAATCATTTAAAACCCCAATAGTGAGATAGGCTCATGTGCGAGCTTTTAACTTTTCTTCTTGGCGTATTTCTGCGCCTAAACGGCCAAGTTCATAGCCATTGAAGTCTACAAATTTAAAGAAACGTTCAAAAGGAGGCAAGGCAAGACTTACTTGTTTTGCCATTTCTTGGGCCAAAAATCGGTAGGTGGGATGGCCTGCGGCCTGGGAACGGAGCTCGCAAAGCCACTGGAGAGACCTGAGATTCACCTGGAAGTACCAATGGACGTTGTAGGCCATCGGAACCACATATTGCGCTTCTTCGGGCAATTCCGCGGCGATCTGGTCGTAGGCGGCCTTGCCCTGCTCCATCGCTTCAACGTAGTCCTTCTCCATCTCGGTTCCAACGATTTCTTGAGGGGTGAAGTAACCGTAGTTGCAGGTCAAGAGCTGCCTTTCCTGGGTGAGCATCCGATGGCGGTGCAAGTCGCGGTAGACGCCGAAGTCGGCCAAAAATTCAAATGTAAAGTTTGCGCACTCCAACGCTCTGGGGGATTTGTGCCGCCGGTTTTCCCTTGGGGAGCAGGCTGCTTCCAGAAGAAGGCCTAATTCTTCATCGGGAAGGCTCCGGCAATATTTCTGAAGCTGGTGGAGGTCTCCTTGCGAACTTTCGAACAGCAAGGCTCCGGCGACCTTGGGGACGGAATCTTTGTCGAAATCGATCAACCGAACGCCGGGCTGGAACATCTGCGGCACATGGAGAGCGTGTTTTTCGGCAAAGCGCCGGATCTCGCCCTTCATCGTCTCGGAAAACTGGGCGAACCCTTGGTAGTGTTTGTGGCTTGGGTCGGCGCGGCGGATAAAAGAGGGGATGACTTTTGAGAGTTCTTGATGGGCTTTCTTCCCCACCTCTTGCATCTCCGCTAAGTTGTGCGATTGGATTTTCTGAATAAGGCTTTCAAAGAATCGTCCGTTACCAAAAACCCCCATGTTCGTCAGAGCGCTCGCAGGGAGAAGTCCTCTGAGGCAATCGAGAACCTTTGCGCGGAGCGCCGCCGTGTAAGCGGTTTTCGAAATCGCCGGATCCTTCGGGAAATCCTTTTCGATGTGCGCGGTCAGGGGAGGGATGAGCTTGCTGTAAGCATCGAACAAAAAGTTGCAGGTTTCGAGAAAAAGCTCCTTGTATGCCGAGGTCATGAGAATCGGCTCTTGATAGTACAGGTAGCGGCCATCCACTTTTTGGTCGAAATAGATGTAGCGCGTCGACTTTTCCAGGGGAGACCCCCCGATCCGGCAATCTTCGATGGCCTTCGCGGCCAGCATCGAAATATTTTCCACCGCAAGGTGCGCTCCGCCGAGCTCGCCGATCGAATCATCCCCGTACCCGTCCAAAATGCGGTCGTAGAAATTCTGGGCTTTTTGGATCGCCATCGTTTGCGTGTCATTTCCCTCTTCGCTGTGCTTGCCGGCAATCGCTGCGAAGGCGGTATCCTCGTTCAGGATGAATTCCTTCAGAAGAAGCGCCCTCAACCCTAGAGTCGATCGGGAATAGCGGGAAAAAAGAGCCCCTTTGATCACTTCCGGAAGATTCCTCAGAACAAACACATCGCCATTCGTGTTCGTCACAAAATGTTCTAGGATTTTCAATTGGCTTTCGGTGAATTCCCCTGTGAGCATGGACACTTCCGTTGTTTAGATTGAAAAATAATCCTGTTCGTAGCTCATGATATGCGATGAAAAACTCAATTGCAAGGAGCGAATATGGCGACACTCGCAGAGCAATTCCGCCTTCCCATCCGGATGCGGCGCAACCGGCGGACCGAAGCGATCCGCAGTTTAGTCCGGGAAACCGAACTGAAACCGTCCGATCTCATCGCCCCCCTATTCCTGATCGAGGGGAAGAGGAAGAAGATGCCGATCGCGAGCATGCCGGGGACCGCACGGCTTTCGGTCGATTTGGCTCTTGAGGAGGCAGCCCGCCTCCACAATCAAGGAATCCAAGCCGTCGCGCTCTTTCCCTACATTGACCGCTCCCTCAAAACACAAGGAGCCGAAGAGGCGTGGAATGACGGGGGTCTCATTCTCCGCGCCATCCGAGAATTCAAACAGGCGATTCCTTCCCTTTGCCTAATCGCCGATGTGGCCTTAGACCCTTACACCTCCCATGGTCATGACGGTCTGGCCGACGGCTCGGGAAAGATTTTGAACGATGAAACGATCGAATGCCTGGTCAAAATGGCGGTTGCTCAAGCGGAAAGCGGGGTGGATCTTGTAGCCCCGAGCGACATGATGGACGGCCGGGTGAAACGGATTCGGGAGGGGCTGGATAGCTCCGGTTTCCAAGACGTCGGGATTTTGTCTTATAGCGCGAAATACGCATCCTCCCTCTACGCCCCTTTCAGGGATGCAGTCGACAGCCGCCTTGCTTTCGGAGACAAAAAAACCTACCAGATGGATCCTGCCAACGCGAGGGAAGCTCTCCTGGAAGCCGCTCTAGATGAAGAAGAGGGGGCGGACATCCTCATGGTCAAGCCGGCTTCGCTCTATCTCGACGTCATCGCAAGACTCAGGCAAACAACCCAAAGGCCGATCGCAGCCTATCATGTGAGCGGAGAGTATGCGATGGTCATGGCGGCACATCAAATGGGCTGGCTCGACGCAAGAAAAGTTTTTTACGAAACTCTCCTCAGCATCAAGCGGGCGGGCGCCGACATGATCTTTACCTACGCCGTCGACCCGATTTTGGACGCATTGATGTAAAGCGGCTTTACATCGAGGTCAATAGGGGGCTAGCCCGGGTTTATAGTTATACCTTTCCCAGTAAAGGGTTGGATATAGCGATTTTCCCGTAGCAGCGATCGCCCCGCAGTCGCGAAGCCACGCCGCCATGGCATAGCCGATTCGGGTGCGGCTCGATTGGTTCATAAAAATATCGAGCGGCATAGTAATCGAAAATCCCTTGTCGTAATAGCGCGAGTTATTCACGATATCGCCGGCATTCGTCAAAGTATACCAAAGCCCCACCCTAAGACCGCTCTCGAACGTCCTCCCCCCCTCGATCCGAATTCCCTTATCCCGGGCGAGAAATTGTCCGGCGCTGACCTTGAAATCCAAATTGAGCGGCTTGTATTGATAATAAAAATCTACAAAATACTGGAGTCCCGTATAAGGGAAATATTTCACCCCGTCATCCGTCAGCTTCCGGATTTTACGTTGGAAACCCATGCCGTAATAATTCCGTTTTAGGAACGTCGCCGCCTCGAAACCGATGGCCCAATTCACGTTCACGGGGTAGTACAAACTTTCGAGGGCGACCCCGGCGTATGCAGTTTCGAAATATCCTGCGGCGATGCGGGAAAACCACCCCTTTCCCCAGTTAACGCTTTTTTGCAAGTAAGCTTGGTCGATATGAAACGAACTGGATTGGTTGTATAAGATACTGTCGGTGCGAACGTTAATGATTCGGGAAGGATTCAACAAATCCTGGACGGAGAGATTTTGATTGCTCGCCAAAGCGGTATAGGTTCCGTAAATCGAATAGTAGATCTGGTCAAAGAGGTACCCCTCCGGTCCGAGCGCAAATCCGACTTCGTATTTGAATTTCCCCCGAGAGCTTCCGAAAAAGGTCCGCAGCCAAGGGCGGAACGTGAGCATCCAAATCCGTTTGCTCTTTTTGTACAAAAGGGCCGCATCATAAACGCTTGGATTCTCGGATGCTTCTCTTAAGGGAGCAATGACTTCGAATTCTGCATCCCCCAATTTCCCTTCCGCATACCGCCTTAAATCTTGGATCCGGAAGCGGTATTCATGCTCGACAACCCCGTCAGCCTCGACTGCCACCGTCGCTTCGGCAATATTCGAAGGGGTCAGCGCCGCAAGGACGCATTCGATCCGCCTCCGGACTTCAGATTCTTCCCGGTAACGGATGTTGACGACTTTCATCCATAGCCTGTCGCTCTGTCCGGGAACCAAAAAAAGGTGATATAAGTCGAACCCCTGTTCCTTAAAAGCAAAGGCCAGCTCCTGTGCCAATTCCTCCCGGGTGCGCAGCACTCCAAGAGGCTGCGTATCTACCGGGGCGGAATAGTCGGGCACGTCGTGGATTTTTGGGAAAAGTCCTTTTGAGGCTCCGATATCGTATCGAAGCGCAGCGCTAACAGCCCAATCGGTTCCCCGAAGCGTGCTGCCCGAAAGCCGAACCATATCCCATAGATCAAGCTGAATCCCCGCGTTGATCCGGCTTTTGACCTCCCTTCCTTTGTCGTGTTCACTCCAATGGCGCTTGTAATTATTCGCATCGTACTCGGCAGCAAAGGTAAGACCTTTCAAAATGTGATCTGCCCGATGCCATGGGGACCAGGCGATCCCGCCATAGAAACCCTGAATCCTGCCGCTGCCCCAACCTAGGGTGGCTTCGAGATGGTAATCGACAAACTGCTTCGTGCCGGCCACATAAAAAGATCGAAACCTCTGGCTGCCAAAAAAATCGTTCCAGCCAACCGCGAATTCGGGAAGAAAGGGAAAGCCGTCCTCTTTCCTCAGCAAAATGAATTTCACGTTTGCCGCCCGCTCGGCATAGTCCCCAAAACCAAACTGGCTTAAATTTCCGTCCTCAACGTTATGATAAACCCAGTAGTTTCCGGTCGTCTCCACATGGTCGAAGAAGTTGAACGCCAAACTCCAAAGGTTATACGGCGCCACCCACGCATAGCCGAAATCGAGAATCCCGGCTTTGTACGTCCGCGCAGAGGGCATGGTAAAATAGCCTCCTTGGAGCTGATAGTTGATGATCAAAGGGAGAGAGTCGTGGATTGTTTTATTGATACATTCGACCGTTTTCAAATCTTTAAATAACTGTGAAGCGGGACTGTCCAAGCCAAGCCCCTCGTCAGCGAAGGAGGCGATCGGCAAGAAGAAAGCGAATATCAGTGCGCGCTTCATATGAGCCTATCCGCAATGTCGAGGGAAAAAGATGGGAGGAGATTTCGAGATGATTTTTGCGATTTTTGACGAGGGAATATTTTTCCATATTCCCGAGGGAAAAAGCGCAAAAAGCGCTCGAAAAATCCCCCAGATTTTTCTCTCCAC